>Ga0335085_10000133_pt1 | contig 233846 bp, 181 predicted proteins | sample Lox_Sample_45_FD_206712 | JGI IMG/M metagenome (GOLD analysis project Ga0335085, IMG submission 206712) | Soil microbial communities from Loxahatchee National Wildlife Refuge, Florida, United States - Lox_Sample_4.5 | ecosystem: Environmental > Terrestrial > Soil > Wetlands | place: USA... | reverse complement strand
TCAACACGGCGGAAACGGGAATGCCGGCGTAATATTCAAGATCAAGCCCTAAGGACTACTCTTACGCCGCCACGGGCTGGAACTTCACCGAGACCAACTTCGATACGCCCGGCTCCTGCATGGTGACGCCATACATGGCCTGGGCGGCTTCCATGGTCTTCTTCGAGTGCGTGATGACGATGAACTGCGTGTGCGTGGACATCTCCCGCAGCAGGCGCGTCAGGCGTTCGATGTTGGCCTCGTCGAGCGGGGCGTCCACCTCGTCGAGGATGCAGAACGGGCTGGGCTGGTAGCGGAAGATCGCCATCAGCAGCGCGACCGCTGCCAGCGCCTTTTCGCCGCCCGAGAGCAGCAGTACGTTTTGCAGCTTCTTGCCGGGAGGCGACGCTACGATGTCGATGCCCGATTCGGCCAGATTGGTCTCGTCGGTCAGGCGCATCTCGCCCGTGCCGCCGCCGAACAGCGTCTGGAAGGCCTCGCGGAAGTTCTCGTTGATGCGCTCGAAGGCTTCCGCGAATTTCTGTCGCGACACGATGTCGATATCGGCGATGGCTTTTTCGGTATCGCGGATGGAATCGAGCAGATCCTGCCGCTGGGCGCTCAGGAACTCCTGGCGCTGGGAGGCCTCCTGGAATTCTTCCATGGCCTGCGCGTTCACCGGTCCGAGGGCGTCGATGCGTGCGCGCACTTCCTGGTAGAGACGTTCCGCCTCGGCGATAGCTTCCGGGTCGGGCACGGTCTCGTCACCTTCGGCCACTTCCTCGACCGTGCAGTTCAGTTCCTTGCGGCTGGTCTCATCCAGAAACTTCAGCTCCGCCTGCAAGCGAACCAGCCCGACCTCGATCTGCGACCGGCCTTCCCGCGCTTCCTCGACCTTCAGACGAAGTTGCTTCAGCTCTTCTTCCGCGGCGGCGAGGCCTTCGCGCTGCCGGGCTTCTTCGCCGGCCAGGCGGTTGACGACGGCCTCGGTCTGCAAAGCCTGCTCGGCCAGCGCGGCCAGCTTGCGGTCCAGCTCGATGTTGTTGGCCAACAGTTCGGCGCGGTGCACGCCCAGGCGCTCGATCTCTTGGGCGATGGCGGCCAGCCGCGCCTTGGCTTCTCTGTGTTGCGTCTCCAGCCGGCCCATGGCGTGGCGTTCGCCGCGATGGCGCTCTTCGAGTCCGGCAAGCTCCGCACGTAGGGCCGAGTGATCCTCGCTGAGCGCGGCCGCCTCGATTTCGAGCTTTTCGAGGAACTGGCGCTGGTCTTCGAGTTCTTCCTCGCGCTGTTGGCGCAGCTCTTCCTTCTCTTCGACCGCGCGCTGGCTTTGCGCACGCTGTTCTTGCGACCGGGCGGCGTCGCGCAGGAGACGCTCGATCTCCAGCCGGGCGACGGAAAGCCGGGAATTGGCGCGACTGGTATCTTCGGCCAGCTTGCGCATGTCGTGTTCGAGCGCCACGCGATCTTTCTCGCGAGCCTGCTGCACGCCGCGCAGGCGCTCGAGTTCCGCCTGCAGGATGCCGATCTCGCGGTCGAGATCGGCCAGGCGCGCCACCTGCTCATCGAGCGACTTGCGCTTGGCCGCCAGCGCTACACCTAATTCGCGCGCCTCGCGCTTCATGGCCAAAGGCCCGCTGGCGGTCTTCTTGCCGCCGGTGACGGTGTGGCCGTGATAGCAGATGCCTTCGGTGGTCAGGAAGTAGAGGTGCGGATAGCTGGTGGCCAGGCGCTGCGCGGCGGCGCGATCTTCGGCGACGAAGCACAGAGACACGCGCGGCAGCAAGGTGGCCGCACGATCCGACAGGCCGTTCGTCAAGCGCAGTGAATCGCTGAGGCGCGACAGGATGCCGGTCTCCGGTCCGATGGGCGGCTCCGGCAGGTGGCCCTTGCCGTTGCCGTTCTTGTCTGGGTGTACCAGGAAAGTGGCGCGCCCGTCGAGCTCGGTGCGCAGAAAATCCAGGCCGCGATCGGCCGCCGCCCAGTCTTCCACGACTACGTATTCCAGCTCGTCGTGTAGGAATTCTTCGGCGGGCTTTTCGAATTGCGGATCGACTTCTACAAAATCGGCCAGCACACCCTGCGGATGTAGTTCTTGAGCTTTCCCCTTCTCAAGCGCGGCAAACAGGCGCTTTACCGAATCGGTCGTGTAGCTGCGATGGGCCAGCACCTGTTCGAGCGATTCCTTGCGCGCCTGCAACTGGGAGCACGCCGTGCGGAGCTGATCGATCTGGCTGCGCACTTCCACGGCAGCCTGCCGGCGAAGACGCAGATCTTCTTCGGTGCGCTGGCGTTCACCGGCGACGGCTTCGAGCTCCAATTGCCGCTGCGCCATGGTTTCGGAAAGCGCCTGGCGGCCCACGGCCAGCCGCTCCAGTTCGGCGGCGGCGGACTGCTCGTCTTTCTGCACGCGCGTGGTTTCGCGCTCGATGCCCGCCAGGTACTCGTTCATCTGGGCGAGCTGGTTGCGCAACGTGGAGACTTCGCCCAACAGACGCAGCACGGCCGTGCGGCTGCCTTCGATGGCTTTCTCGCGCTCGCGCACCGCTGCCTGCACTTCCTCGCGCAGGCGGTTCTTTTCGAGCATGCGCTCGCGCGAACCGGCGATCTGCTCTTCGAGCGCGGCGACCTGCTGCTGATGGCCTTCGAGTTCCGCGCGGACGTGGCCCAGGCGCGCTTCGAGTTCCTGCGACTCGCGCTCGGCCTGCGCCATGCGCTGCTCAATGGCGCCGCTCTCTTTCACCTGCGATTCCAGGCGGCCGCGCGTGCGCTCGGTTTCCACCTGGCATTCGGCCAGTTGGCGGCGGACTTCGGTGAGCTGCTGCTCGGTCTGATACGACTGCGCCTGCAGTTCGCCGTGAGCTTGTTCTTTCGCGGTGACCTGCTCGGACATGCCGCGCAGTTCCGTGCTGGCGAGATTCAGGTCGATGGCCGCCTTGGCGGCTTCGCGTTCGAGCATGCGGAATTTGCCAGAGAGCGCCACCTTCAGGCGGCTATCCATTTCGGTTTTGAGCTCGCCATAGCGGCGTGCCTTGGCCGCCTGCCGCTTGAGCGAATTCACCTGCCGGGTGACCTCTTCGAGAATGTCGAAGACACGCGCCAGGTTCTGCTTGGCGCTTTCGAGCTTGGCTTCGGCCAGGCGCTTACGGCTTTTGTACTTGGTGATGCCGGCGGCTTCCTCGATGACCGCGCGGCGATCCTGCGGCTTGGAACTGAGGATCTGCCCGATGCGCCCCTGCTCGATAATGGCGTAGCTCTCCGGTCCCAGGCCGGTGCCCATGAAAATGTCCTGGATATCGCGGAGCCGGGCTACGTGACCGTTAATCAGGTATTCGCTCTCGCCGGAGCGGAACAGCCGGCGGGTGACTGTAATTTCGCCGTTCTTGCCCTGCCCGGCGGTGATCGGAATCGGGCTGGCGTGCGGATGCGGCGTGTGGCCATTGGTGCCGGCCGGCGAGGTGGCGCCATCGTGCGCTTCCTGGTAGATCATGGGATCAACCAGGGTCATGGTGACAGCGGCCAGGCCGACGGGTTTGCGGTCGCGCGTGCCGGCAAAAATCACGTCTTCCATGCGCGCGCCGCGCAGGCTTTTGGCCGACTGCTCGCCGAGCACCCACGAGATGGCATCGCTCAGGTTCGATTTGCCGCAGCCGTTCGGACCCACTACGGCCGCGATACCGCCGCCGTTGAAGCGGAGTTCCGTGCGGTCACAGAAGGACTTGAAGCCCTGCAGTTCGACGCGTTTGAGTTTCAGCAAAAACGTATACCTCGTCTTGCTCGGGGGATCGTAACCATACTAAACTCGTCCGCGGCAAAAGTAAAGTACCCTGTACGCCGCAAAAAGGGTTCAATCGGATCGACCCCCTAGATCTTGTGCCCCATACGACGGCCAGCGTGGCGGCCGCTTCTCCTGAAACGCCTTGATCCCCTCATGAAAGTCGGCGCTGCGAAAAACTTCGTTACGCATCTGGCGCGCCAGCTCGCCGGTTTCCTCCCAGGATTTCCCGCGCGCGTCGCGTATAAAAGCCAATCCCGCGCGGATCGCCGTGGGACTGGCTTCGGCGACCGCTCGGGCCATTTCCCTTGCACGATCAATCAATTGCCCCGGCTCGACTACCTGATGAACCAAGCCGTATTCGCGGGCTTCCGAGGCGCCGAAGATTCTACCGTTCAAAGCCAGCTCGGTGGCCCGCCGTTGGCCGAGTGCGGCGACGACCGTCCGGAAGATTACGAACGGCCAGAGTCCGATGCGGATTTCGGTGAGGCCGAAAGTGGCATCCTCGGCTGCAATCACGATGTGGCAGTTGGCGGCGAGGCCGGTGCCGCCGGCGAGTGCGGCTCCGTGCACGGCAGCAATCAGCGGCTTGGTCATGCGGATTCCGGCGGTGAAGATCTCCTCGTGCACGGCATTGATGTCGCCACCGCCGGGGGACATCACCTCGTGCAGGTCCATGCCAGCGCAGAATGCTCTGCCATTGCCGAGCAGGAGCACGGCGCCGACGCCGGCATCGGCTTCGGCTTGACCGAGCGCCGCCGCCAGCGCGGTACACAAATTCATATTAAGTGCGTTGCGGCGCTCAGGCCGGTTCAACGCCAGCAGCAGGACGCGGCCATCGCGGCTAATCTGTAAGCTCTCGTTCATCGACTTCTATCTCCAGGGCGAGCAACGCGGCGCCCATGGTCTTGCCCTGTGCATCGGTACGCAGCGAAACCGTGCCTCCGCCGCCCAGCGCGTGATGCAGCAGCAGGTTCAAGGCGTGCAGGTTGGGCAGTTCGAAGCGCTCGACCGGACCTTTCACCATCTCGCCGAAATAGGCGCGCACGCGCTCGGCCGTCACCTCGCGCAGCATAATCGGGTAATAGGCGGCCTGCCAGGCAATGACGCCGATATTGGAGATGTCGCCCTTGTCGCCGGAACGGGTGTGGGCGATGCGCGCCAGGGGCACCTTCATTCGACCACCTCCACGCGCGTACGGATTTCTTCGCGCGGAACAAGCGCCGGCCAGTAGGCCACGATCTCGCGCACTTGTGGCCGGCCTTCGCCATAGCCCGTGCCACCCGGCGGACCGGTGAGCACCAGCGGGATCATCTCGCGCGTGAAGCGATCGACCGCGCGCTTGTCCGGGCCGCGCACGCCGATGCGCAACTGCACTTCCGGCGGATCGTCGACGGGCCGCGCTGCCGGGCCGTGGCAGGCATTCACGCCGAAGTACTCGGTGTAGATCTCGTCGAACTCGAGGCCAAGCTGCGCGATGCGCTGGCGGGTGATGCGATCGGCGGCGCGGGCTTTTTCGAGCGCTTGCGGCCAACTGTAAACCAGCGTGCCGGCGGCTTTCCATCCGGCGTGATAGCTGATGGATACCTTCAGCATTTCCGGCCGCGGTGCGCCGTGTACGCCGCAGCCACGCACGCGATCGGGGCCGATGTCTTCCAGGTGCAGCGATGTGAAGTCGGCCACCACATCAGGCGTCATGTAGCGGCGCGGATCGCCAATTTCGTAAAGAAGCTGCTCCTTGACGCCGTGCGAATCGATGCGGCCACCCGTGCCTGAGTGCTTGGTGACGGTAAACGAGCCATCGGGCTCAGCCTCGACGATCGGATAGCCGATGTTGGCCAGGTCGGGGATCGTCTGCCAAGCGACCTGGCAGTTACCGCCGGAGCATTGCGCGCCGCACTCGATGATGTGTCCGGCGACGATGCCGGAGGCCAGCTTATCCCATTCTTCCCTACCCCAGCCGAAGCGGGCGATCATCGGCGCCACGACCAGGGCGGCGTCGGCGCAGCGGCCGGTAATGACCACGTCCGCACCCGTGGCCAGCGCCTCTGCCAGCGGGAACGCGCCGATGTACGCGTTGGCGCTCAACATACGATCGCGAATCGTCGAGAGCGGCTCGCCGGTATCGATGTTACGCATCTCGTAGCCTTTGGCGAGAAACTCATCGATGCGGCCGAGAACGTCGTCGCCGAACACCACCGCGACCTTCAATCCCGGCGCGGCTTTTAATACCGCGCGCGCACAGGCGACCGGATTGACTCCGCCGGCATTGGCAACAACTTTGATATGTTTGTCGCGCAACTTACCGGCGATGCGTGCGATCAAGGGCGGGAAGTCGCGCGCGTAGCCTAAGTTTGGGTCAGCTTGCCGCTGCTTCTGTAGGATCGACATAGTAACTTCCGCTAAGTAGTCGAGCGTAAGATAGTCGATCGGGCCATCTTCGACGAGGCGCACGGGGGCTTCGAGCCAGTCTCCCCAGAAGCCTTGTCCATTCGCGATGCGGATCACAACGTCTCCAGGATGAGCTGCTCGCCGCGCGGACGGTGTAGTGTGACTTCGAGCGCCATGGTCAGAATCTCGCGCGTGTCGAGCGGGTCGATGACGGCGTCACAATGGCCACGGGCGGCGGCGTAGCGGGCATCGAGCCAGTTTTCGTAGTCCGTCTTGGTGCGCTCGATGGCGGCTTGTAACCCCTTCGGGACGGGCTCACCGGCCGATTTGTATTTCTCGAGTTCCCCCGAGAACAACGCTTGAACAGCCGATTCGCCTTCCATCACACCGATGCGCGCGGTCGGCCAACTGAAGGTGAAATGCGGTTCGAAACCTTGTCCGGCCATGGCGTAGTAACCCGCGCCGCTGGCGTGATTCAGCGTCAGGATCAGCTTCGGCACGGAGGTACACGACATCGACTCGACCATTTCCGCCCCCGCGCGGATGATGCCCTCGCGCTCCGCTTCCGGGCCGACCATGAAACCGGACACGTCCTGCAGATAGATCAGCGGGTGGCCGGCGCGTTCATTGAATTCGACGAAGTAGGCGACCTTGCGCGCGGATTCGGTATAGACGATGCCGCCGATACGCGGCCGGCCTTCCGAGCGCAGAAAGCCGCGGCGGTTGGCGATGATCGCGACCGGATGGCCGTTCAGCCGCGTGTTGGCGCACAGCATCTCGGGCGCGTATTCGGGCTGGAATTCGGTGTAATCGCCGGCGTCGAAGATACGGAAGATGACTTCCTCAATGTCGTAAGGGAGGCGATGGTCGGCCGGCAGGACGCCGTAGATGTCGTCGGCGTAACGCGCCGGCGGAGTGCCTTGAGAAGGCGCGGGAGGCGCGGGCAGTTCGCGGAAGCGCTGGCGGATGCGCGCCAGGCACTCGGCATCGTCGGCAGCCATATAGTGTGCCACGCCGCTGATGCTGGTGTGCATGCGGGCGCCGCCGATGGCTTCGGAATCGACCACCTGGCCGGTGGCGCCCTTGACGAGGTTCGGACCTCCGAGGCCCATGAAGCTCGTCCCTTCGACCATAATGATGGTGTCGCTGAGCGCGGGAAGATAGGCGCCGCCCGCGATGCAAGGTCCCATCACGGCGGCGATCTGCGGCACACGGAGCTTGCGCCGCATAAGGGAATTATAGTAAAAAATGCGGCCGCCGCCATACTGTCCGGGGAAAATCCGGTCCTGGTACGGGAGGTTGACACCCGCGGAATCGACCAGGTAGACGATCGGGACGCGGTTGCGCATGGCGATTTCCTGGGCGCGCAGTCCCTTGGTTACGGTTTCGGGCCACCAGGAGCCGGCCTTCACAGTAGCGTCGCCAGCGATGATGACGGCGTGGCGGCCTTCGATTTTGCCGATGCCGGTGATGGAGCCGAGTCCGGGCGCGTCGCCATCGTACTGGTCGTAGGCGAGCAGCAAACCAATTTCGAGGAAGCGCGTCCCGGGATCGATCAGGGCGGCGATGCGCTCGCGGGCGGTCATCTTGCCGGCGCGATGCTGACGTTCGATTTTGGCGGGGCCGCCACCCGCGCGCAGGCGCTCTTCGAGCTTGTGGACTTGGTCGACCAAGTGCCGCATATGGGCGATGCGCGCGACCTTGGAGGCGGCGGACGGCGTCTCGGGAATTGTGCTCACGTTATGTAAGCGTAGCGCGAAAGGCTAGAACTTTACATTCAGTTCGATCCAGGCGCGGCGCGGCGCTCCCGGTGCGAAGAATGTCGCGCTTTCCGAGGGGGTGTTTCCAGCGTAGGGCCCGTTGGTATAAGCCGGGAACGGCAGGGACTGAAAGGCGCCCTGCGCCGTCAACACGGTATTCGAAAGCCACGCCGCCGTGTAGTATTCGTGGTTCAGGAGATTGTCGACCTGGAGCGCCAGTTGGAAATGACGGCTCAGATCGTAATGCGCCCGGAAATTGGTGATCGCATAGCCGGGCGAGACTCCGGGACCGAGATAATAGACTCCGTCGGCGGAGTACGCATTGTTCTCGTTGCCCCGGGCGTATGAGCTCGACGCAATGACTTCATTCATTTCGAACATCAACTTGGGCGTCGCTTGCCAGACCGCATAAGCCTTGCCCGTGTGTTTGGGAATGGCCGGGATGCGGTTCCCGGGATGAACCGTAATAGTGCCGCCAAGGCCTGGATAACCTTGCAGAGCTAGATCGTTCGTGTTGTTGGCCGAGCCGTCCAGGGTCTCGACGCTCTGATAGGTGGCCGAGAGGAAGGTCCAGTCCAGGCCCCACGTAACCGGCCCGACACGGCCATCCAGATCCGCATCAAAACCCTCACGCAAGGTTTTCGCAAAGTTCTGGAAATATCCCGTACCAAGCTCCGGCGCCGCGACGAACAGAATGTCGTTGTGATTCTCATCCCGAAACGCGCCGGCGTTCCAGCTCAGATTGTGCAACCCCCGAATCTCCGGTTTGCCGCGCAGCCCCGCTTCCCATGTGTCAGTCACCACTTGTTGGAGAGGCGGATCGGCGGAAAGAGAATTTGGCAGACTACATGGGGCACTGGGGTTGGCGCAGCCAAGTTCAATAGGCGTAGGTGCGCGGCCTCCTTGGGCGAACCTGGCGTAAGCATTCACGGTGGAGGTGGGGCTCCAGGTGATCCCGACTGCCGGATTGAATCGCTGGAACAGGTAGTCGCCGGTAAGCGATGTTGGTCCAGGCGTGGGATTCAGTAAGTCGAAATTATTAACGCGGTCGTAGTTGTAACGCCCGGAGAGTGTCAGATTCACGTTTTTCCAAAGTGTGAGAGTGTCCGCGAAATAAAGGCTCCAGTTCGGGCTATGACCTTTGAACCCTACTTGAGAGTCGATCGGATTGCCGTTGCTGTCCAGAGTCGATCCGTCTTGCCAAGCCGGAACGCTGACCAGGGACCAGTTCGGAAGAACGTAGGCAAAATCGCTTGTCTGCGTGAAGGTAACGTGATTGCCATCGACCAGAGATCCGGCCGTGAATTGGTTCCTACCTATACTCGGATTGGTGATCCAGGTGAATTGGCCGGACAGTCCGTACTCGTTCAGCACTTCTTTCGAATAGACGTTGACGCCATCGCAAGTGCTGTCGGGGCTGCCTCCCGGCGTGAGTGCTTCGGCCCGGCAGGCCCACATGGGAAACGGCGTATTGGCGATGTCGGCGCCGCTCGTGGGAAATCCCGTGTATCCGGCCGCCGCGAGAGTCGCTTGCTCAGCCGGCGTCGGCTGATAGACATCATTCCCCACTACGTCGCCGTTGAAGTTCGGATTGATTGTTTCGGTGCGAATGTTGCGATACCAGGCATTCCCCGCGAGCGTGAGGTTGTCGCTGAAAGCGTGCCGGGCGATGAAATTGAAAGCAGGGGAGCGATTGGCTGTGACGTCGGCGACCGAATAGGAGCTGGTGTAATTCGCTGCGAGTAACCGGTAATCCTGAACGCCGTCGCCCTCCAGGGTGTTATATGCATACGACATGGTCAGCGCCAGGTCCGTTTTGTCGGTGCGCCAGCCCAGCCTGGCGAATCCCTGGCGGACATCGGACACCGATGCGTAACGCCAGCCCGACTCATGAAATCCGAGCCCCGAAAGAAACCAGTTGAACCCGGTAGCTTTGCCGCCGCCCCACTCGCCTTCGACCTCCTTGCGCCCGCTGCTTCCGTACAGCGCGTGTCCCCCCCAACCAGGATTCGTGAGGCCGCTCTTGGTGGTGACGGAGATCGCTCCGCCTAGCGTGTTCAGCCCATACAGGGGATCGGATCCAGGGACCAGCGTCATTTCCGAGATGGAGCTCTTGGGAATGAGATCCCAGCTCACCACATCGCCGAAGGGCTGATTCTGCCGCACGCCGTCCACGTACACCGAAATCCCTTCCGGCGTGCCGAGCAACGGTGACGCGGTATAACCGCGAAAGTTGACGTCCGGCTGAAAAGGGTTCGCCTGCATTTCGTTGAGATAGACCCCGTTGAGCCGCCGGTTCATGAAATCGCTCAGGTCCAGCGCTCCGCTGTTCTCGATATCGGTGGCGGTGGCGGTTTGCACCGGCGCAGCAACCTGGTTGATCTGCAAATCGGTTCCAGCCAGGGGGGTCTGGGAGACAACCTCCACGGAGGTCCCCTGCGTGCCGATTTGCATACGCACGACGCGCGCAATCGCCGTGGCGGATTGCACGTTGATGGTCAGCGACTGGGTGGTGAAGCCCGATTTGGAAATCTGTAACCGATAGCGTCCGAAGGGCAGGTTCGCGAGATCAACCGTGCCGTGCGCGTCCGTCTGAAAATCACGCGCCACCCCCGCCGCGAGGTTTTCCAGTCTGCCCGAAGCCTGCATGAGAGCGCCGGAAGGATCTTTGATCTGCAGGCGGATGCTTCCGCGAGGTGGCTGGGCCAATGCGCTCGCATGAATGAGGATAAGAGCGGCCATGCGCCAAACGCACTGCGGCGCGAATCGCCGGCGGCGGGGCTGCGAAGACGGCATACTGTAACGGTCCGTTCGTCTGCGTTTTGTTCAGTGTTTTTTGATGGAAAGTCTGGAATCTCGGGTACACTGGCTCTGTATGGTCACCCTCGAGGAACTGCGGCATGACAAGCATAATCGACCTGGCGAAGCGGCATGGCGCGCGCAGTATTCGCGTGTACGGCTCGGTGGCGCGGGGCGAGGCCTGCGATCGTAGCGACCTGGACCTCCTCATTGAGTGGGATCCCGACCGCAGTCTGCTCGATGTCGTTGGGTTGAAGCAGGACCCTGAAGATTTGTTAGGAGTCACCATAGATATAGGTTCGGAGCGCGGTCTTCACTGGTTCATTCGCGATGAGGTTTTACGCGAAGCCGCGCCTCTATGAAGAGCGAGCTCTTGTACCTCGATCACATCCGCGAGCGAATCTGGATTTGGCACGGATCTGGCGGGTTGCCAGCCGGGACGTTCCCGAGTTACTCCGCGTGATCGAAGAGTATCTGCGCGCTGACGAGAGCGTCCCGCCGTCCCACCGGTGCTAGATTGGAAAGAGTATGAGAGCTTGCTGTTGCCGTGCCATTCTGCTGGCTGCCATCGCGTGCCTGGGGATACGTGCTCAGGAAAAAGGCGTCGAGCCGGAATGGGACATCCGTCCGGTATTGAAGGAGATCGCCGCGCACGCGCAGCGCATGATCCCGGTGTTCGATCAGGTGGACATCAAGGGCATGGCGCAGAACGGTGTGCCCGACACCTATATCACCCAGCTCAACGAAAGCAAGGTACAGGCTAAGGCGTTGGCCACCGAAGCGCTGGCGCTGGCCAACGCGCCGGACAAGCTCTCGGCCGATCTGTCGACATTTTTCCGCATGCAGGCGCTCGAGAAGACGGTCGGGTCCGTCGAGGAAGGCATCCGCAAATATTGGAATCCGGCGGTGGCCGATCTGCTGAGCAGCCAGATGGCGGAGAACGATCCAAACCGCGAGCGCTTCCAACGATATATTCAGGATTTGGCGGCCGAGCGCGAGCAGGAATGCGCGATTATGGATCACGAGGCGCAGCGCTGCCGCGGATTTCTGGCGAAGCAGCCACCCGCCGCCAAGACGGAGAAAAAGTAGCATGCCGTACAAATGCACGATCTGCGGAGAGCCATCCACGCGCATTTGCGAGTGGTGCACGAAAGATACGTGCGCCAACCATCTGTGCGAGAAATGCGCACGCTGCAGCGATTGCTGCGAGTGCGAGGTTCGGCTCGAGGAACCGATCCACGAGTCGGCGTCCGCTGCCGAGATGCCTGCCTGATGATCCCCTATCGCGGAGTATGGTGGGCCGGCGCGCTCGTGTCTCTTGTTTCCACCTTGAGCGCGGCTCCCGCGCTATTCGACGTGAAGGACTACGGCGCGACGGGCCGCAAACGAGACGACGCGCGTCCTGCAATTCAGAAGGCGCTGGACGCCGCGGGGGCCGCGGGCGGGGGTACAGTCTACCTGGGGCCGGGCGAGTACACATCCGGCACGCTGCATCTGCGCAGCCACGTGCGCCTGCTGATCGATTCGGGCGCGACACTCTATGCATCGCTGAATGGCAAGGCCTTCGATAAGCCCTCCCTGCTCTACGGCGAAGGCGTCGACAACATTACGATCGAAGGGCGCGGCACGGTGGACGGCCAGGCGGAATACGTCTGGGAAGATAATGCCGGATTCGACGATGCCTATATCCGCGAAAACATGCTGTTGGCCAAAGCACTGGCCAGCACGCTCGGCAAGCCGCTGATGCGCTCGTTCCCCAAGGGCTTCCGGACCGAGCAGATGTATCCGCACCTGGTGCTGCTGCTGCGCTGCAAGGACGTGCGCATCGCAGGGCTGTCGTTTATTCGTTCGCGAAGCTGGACCATTAATCCGTACGCCTGCGAACGGCTGACCATCGACGGCGTGTACATCCGTTCGAGCCTGAAAGAAGCGGTGTGGGCCGACGGCATCGATCCGGATGGCTGCAAGGACGTACGCATCGAGAACAGCACGATCGAGACGGGCGACGATGCCATAGTTTTCTACTCGTCGAACGAATGGGGTCCGCCGCTGCCATGCGAGAACATCACGGTGACCAACTGCCGGCTTTCCTCGGCATCGAGCGCCATCAAGTTCTGCGATGGAAACATGAACTGCGTGCGGCGCGTGGCTATCAGCAATACGGTGATCACGGATTCGAACCGCGGCATTGCGTTCATGGTTTTCGATGGCGGCTATGTCAGCGATGTGGTGCTGTCGAACCTGACCATCCAGTGCCGCCGGCACGATTGGTTCTGGTGGGGCGATGGCGATCCGATCCACTTCAACATCAAGCGCCGCAGCGAGGTGGATGGCACGCCGCGCGCGAATGAGCCTCCCGCGGGCGCGATCCGCAATGTGCTGATCCAGAACGTGGTGGCGCACGGCATGGGATCGTCGATGATCCATGGGCATCCGGATAGTTGGCTGGATGGCGTGAGCTTCGACCATGTGAAGTTGTTTGTGTCGAACGATCCGGAATCGCCGCTGCAGAAGACCGTGCATGCCATGGAGATTCGCTGGGCGCGAAATCTGCGGTTGCGCGATGTGGAGGTGGGTTGGGAGCCGCCGACGTCGGCAAAATGGCAAAACGCACTGCACGTGGCCGACACGGAAGATATCGAGTTCGATGGCTTGCGCGCGCAGCCGTCATCGGCAGCCGTGCCCGCGATCGCATTTGACAACGTGGATCGCGCCACGATTCGCGATTCGCGGGCGGCCGCGGGCACGGGTGTGTATCTGGACATCGCCGGCGCGAAGAGCCGCGGAATCCGGCTGGTGGGCGACGATCTGGATGCCGCGAAGGCACCGTACCGGCAGGAGCACGGCGCGGCGGCGGTCACTGTGCGATAGCTTTCGACGGCTTCTTGGCCTGGGGGTGCTCTGCAATTGCGGTCAGCCGCAGCACGGCCGCGGCAGCTCGCAGGCGCACGGCCTCTTTCTCGTCGTTCAGCATCGGCTCGAGGTCAGGCTTCAGCCTCGGGTCGTTGCGCATTGCGAGCGAGTGCACCGCGGCGGCGCGCACCGACCAATCCTTATCGAGCAGCGCTTCTTTGAGCGCGTCCAGCACAGCCAGGGATTTGTCCTTGCCGAGCAGAAGCGCGGCAGTGGCGCGTCCGGAAGTACCTGGATCGGACATCAGCGCCTGCATCGACGTGATGCCTTCACCCAGGCCCGGCACCGGCGCGAATCCGACTCCCTGGCGCATGGCATAGAAGAACAGCACGCGAGGCGTGTGCAGCATACGCAGCGTGTCGCGTTTCTCCTTAGTGAAGAAGTTGGAGGATGTCTTGCTTTCGCCCCCGAGGACGGCCAGCAGGGCCTGCTCGCCCGCGGGGTCGTGCAGCACCCAAAGGGCCTTGGCGGCGGCGAAGCTCACCTCGGGCACATCGTCGTCAAGCGCCTTGCGGAGCGCTTTCCGGGCGCTGGCGGTCTTCACCTCGGCGAGGCTGGCCACCGCGGCCTCTCGCACTTCCACGTCCTTATCCTGCAGCATGCCCTCCAGGCGCGCGAAGGCCGGGCCGCGCAAGGCGGCGAGGCTGAGCGCAATCACGGCCTGCTTGCGTGTGTCAGGGTTCTTGTTGGCGAGCGCGGCTTCCAGCAGACTATTGCATTGATCGGGAGTGGCCGCCGGCATCGCCGCCGCCGGCAATAGTATGAAGAGCAGCGCGTGGTTCAGTCTCCGGTGCATGGTCCCAGTATGACGCGGAATCGCGCAGGGTCTTGAGCTTTTCCTCCGCCAGCGCTCTCACTTTGCGGATACTTGCCAGCTTGATGTTTTCATAGCCGCGAATATGGTCAGGCAGCGCTACGATCTCGCGTGCCAGGGCGACGTTGCGGGCAGTGGCGAGTCCCAGGCAATTGCGCACGAGTTGCTCGTACCATCCGATGAGCGCGCGCTCTTCGCGGCGGACGTCCGCATAACCGAAGAGATCGAGCGGCGTGCCGCGCAGGCCCTTCAGCCAAGCCAGCAAGCGGAGCGGTCCACGGAACCAGGCTCCCAGCTTCAACTTCTTTTTCATGCCCAGCGCGCGCAGCAGGGGCGGATGCAGGTTATAGCCGATCGACTCGACGTGTTCCCACATTTCGCGGATCTGCTTTTCACGTTCGGGATTGGTCAGCAGGCGGGCGACCTCGTACTCGTCTTTGTAGGCCATCAGCTTGTAGAGGTTGCGGGCGACGTCGCCGGCCAGCGCGGGATGGCTCGTTTCCACTTCGCGAACAAACGCGGTGTAGCGCGCGGCGTAGGCCGGGTTCTGATAAAGCTCCAATTCGGCGACGCGCCGCGCGACGGGATCCGGCGCGTTAGGCGGCGCGGGCGGCGCCAGCAAGGCTTCGACGGACGGCGCATCGTGATAATACTTACGGCCCCACAGGAAAGCCTGCAAATTGCGGTCGGCATCGACCTTGTTCAGGCGGATGGCTTCTTCGATAGCGGCATCCGAGACCGGAATCAGGCCGCCCTGCCAGGCGACGCCCAGCATAAATATGTTCACGGCCATGTGGCTCGCGAACAGGCCTTCGGCCAGACGCGAGGCATCCAGGAACAAATTGCGGTCTTTACGTGTGTAGGCGTTGATCTGGTCGACCACTGCGCCGGGACCTTCGAGCCGAGCACGGCCCCGGATCGTGTCGCCGGTGGGCACCTCGGCGGTATTCACCACGGCGACGGTGCGCGACGGATGCGCGCGCTTCAGATTGTCGGCGCTGCCCGCGCCCAGCAGATCGAATCCGAGCAACAGGTCGGCGTTGCCGTAGCCGATCTTGGCCGCGGCTTCGATGGGGCGTTCGCTCAGGATGACGCTCGAGACCACTGCCCCGCCCTTCTGCGCCAAGCCCGTTTGGTCGAGGGTGATTACGGAAAGGCCGTCGATCCAGGCGGCGGTCGCGAGCAGCGCGTTTACAGTGACAACGCCAGTGCCCCCAATCCCTGGCATCAGGATGGAGTAGCGCTCGCCCATCGGCACGCGCTCGCGCGGAGGCGGCACCGCGGTTTCAGGCAGAGCCGGCAGCGGCCCTTTGCGTGGGCCCGTGCCGGGCCTCAGCTTCACTGTGACGAACGACGGGCAATCGCCCAGGGCGCAGGAATAATCCTTGTTGCACGACGATTGATGGATGCGCGTCTTGGCGCCGAATTCCGTTTCGACGGGATACAGGCTCAGGCAGTTCGACTGCATGACGCAATCGCCGCAGCCCTCGCAGACTTCTTCGTTGATCACCAGGCGCAGCGTAGGCTCGGCGAGTTTGCCGCGGGAGCGCAGGCGGCGCTTTTCGGCAGCGCACTGCTGGTCGTAGATGATGGCGGTGACGCCCGGCAGTTTTTCGAATTCGCGCAGCACATCGGGCAGGTCGTCGCGATAGCGGAGCTGCGCATTGGCGGCGAGCTGGATGCCTTGGTATTTTTCCAGGTCGTCCGTCAGCACAGCGATTTGCCGCACGCCATCAGCCGCGAGCTTGCGAGTCAGTTCGGGAACGGGCACGGCTCCCGCGGCCTGCTGACCGCCGGTCATGGCTACGGCGCCGTTGTATAGGATCTTATAAGTGATGTTGACGCCCGCCGCCACGCACGCTTCGACGGCCAGCGAGGCCGAATGGAAATAGGTGCCGTCGCCCACATTCTGGAAAATGTGCTGCCGCTCGACGAAGGGCGCCATGCCGATCCACGGCGCGCCCTCGCCGCCCATCTGGGTAAGGAATGTGTAGGCGTGATGCGAATGCTGAAGCTGCGCGGCCATGGCATGACAGCCGATGCCGCCGCCGGCCTTCTGGCCTTCGAGCAGCAGCGTCGAGCGATTATGCGGGCAGCCGGAACAGAAGTTCGGAAAGCGCGCGGGAATCAGGCGGCGTTCGCGCGCTTCGATTTCGTCGAGCAGGCGGATGCGACGGCCGGCATCCGGGATTTTGTCGATAAGCTGCGCCAGGACGCGGGCGACGATCTCCGGATCGAGTTCGCCGGCGGCGGAGAACAGCGGCGCGGCTGTGGCATCCCCCTTGCCGAGTATGGCGGGCCGTTCCGGCGCGTTGTAGAGCGCTTCGCGCAACTGCAGTTCGAGAAAGCTGCGCTTTTCTTCGACCACCAGAATGGTCTGCAACCCACGCGCGAAATCCGCCGCGAAGCGCGGCTCGAGCGGATACGTCATGCCGAACTTGGCGATGCGGATGCCGAGTCGCGGCAAATCGTCGCGCGCGATGCCCAGGTCGGCGAAGGCCTGCATAAGGTCGTAATAAGCCTTGCCTGCGCTGGCGATGCCCAGCCATGCGCCATCACTTGCGCCGAACGTGCTATTCACCTGGTTCAGCCGGGCGAATTCGCGGGCGGCGTCGAGGCGGCGATAGAGCACCTCCGGCTCGAGGATCAGGGTCATGGGGATGAGCAGGCGCGCGTCGATCTTCTTCTCGTACCCTTGCGGAATGTGGATCGAGAGGCGGTCCGGATCGACGCCGACAGTGCTGCCTGCATCGCAGACGTTGGTGACCATCTTCATGGCGACCCACGCGCCGGAGAAGCGCGAGAGCGCGATCGCGAGCAATCCGTAATCCAGAATTTCCTGCGGGTTGCCCGGATAGAAGACGGGCATCGCGTGGTTGTAGAAACTCAGATCGCTCTGATGCGGGATGGTGGAGCTTTTTGAGACGTGATCGTCGCCTCCCAGGACCAGTGCCGCGCAGTTACGCCCCGTGCCGGCGATATTGGCGTGACGGAAGATGTCGCCGGAGCGGTCGACGCCGGGGCCCTTGCCGTACCAGATCCCCAGCACGCCGTCGTAGCGCGATTCGCCGAGCGCGTGATGGATCTGGCTGCCGAAGACGGAAGTTGCGGCCAGGTCTTCGTTGACGCCCGGTGCGAAGTGGATGCGGTGCGCGTCGAGCAGGCGGCGAACGCGGGCGAGGGCTAGATCGTAGCCGCCCAGCGGCGAGCCTTCGTATCCGGAGATGAAGGTAGCGGTGTTGAGGCCAGCGCGCCGGTCGCGGCGCATCTGGTCCATGGGCAGGCGGACCAGCGCCTGAATGCCGGTGAGATAGACGGCGCCGTGCTCCTGCTCGTACTTGGCATCGAGCTGCATTTCCCAGTTTTAGGGCGTGATCGCATTATATAATGCTTGGCGGTACGGTTTGCCCAGGCGAAGCGTGACCCTCAGCGCACTGAACCGCTGGCTGATGCGCGCGGCTCCGAGAGAGGGCCGTGACCGTGAGGGAGCTCTTAAAGAAGAAGAACGGAGTTATGTCGAAAACGTCTAAGAAGTCCGCTACGGCGGACGAAATAGCGGAAATGGCATCCAGGGGCGAGGACGTTTCCCGTTATTTCACCAACAAGTTCACCGTCGTCCGGCCTGCCTAATGTCCCATTACCTGGCATTCGACCTCGGCGCGGAGAGCGGACGCGCCATGCTCGGCACGCTCGACGGCGGCCGCCTCGAGATCGAAGAATTGCACCGCTTCGCCAACACGCCGGTGCGCGTGTTCGACGCGCTCTATTGGGATACGCTGCGGCTCTGGCATGAGATCCAGCGCGGGCTGGCGGTGGCCGGTCGGGAACGCAAGTTGCCGCTGGATGGCATCGGTATCGATACCTGGGGCGTGGATTTCGCGCTGCTGGGCGCGGACGGCGCGTTGGCCGACAATCCGCGGCACTATCGCGACGCGCGCACCGAAGGCATGCTGGAGAAGGTTTTCGAAGTCGTGCCGCGCGCGGAGGTTTTCGCCGAGACCGGCATCCAGTTCATGCGGCTGAACTCGCTGTATCAGTTCTATGCGTTGAAGCTGGCCGGATCGCCGGCGCTCGCAGCCGCGCGCACGTTGCTCTTCATGCCGGACCTGTTTAACTACTGGCTCACCGGCGTGGCGCGGGCGGAGTTGACGATCGCCAGTACGTCGCAATTCTACGATCCGCGCAAACGGACATGGGCGTTTGAGCTACTGGAGCGTTTGGGGCTGCCGACGGGAATCTTGCCCGAGATCGTGCCACCGGGAACGCGGCTGGGTCCGCTGCTCGATTCTGTGGCGGAAGCGGCGGGTCTGGGTGCCGTTCCAGTCTACGCCACCGGCTGCCACGATACGGCGTCGGCGGTCGCCGCAGTGCCCGCGGAAGGCGCGAACTGGTGCTACATCAGCTCGGGCACCTGGTCACTGATGGGCGCGGAGTTGGAAGAGCCGGTGATCAACGAGCACGTGCTCGCGGAGAATCTGACCAACGAGATCGGCGCGGCCGGTAAGGTGCGTTTTCTGAAAAACATCGCCGGGCTGTGGCTGTTGCAGGAGTGCCGGCGGGCATGGGCGCTGGAAGGCCACGAATACACTTACGACGAGTTGGTGCGGCTGGCGGGCGAGGCGCGGCCGGCGGACGCGATCATCGATCCGGACGTGTTCCTCGAGCCCGGAGGCATGCCGCACAAGATCGCGGCACATTGCCGCGCGCGGGGACATAAGCCGCCGGAAACTCCGGGCGAGTTCACGCGCACGATTCTCGAAAGCCTCGCGGAGCGTTACCGGCAGGTACTCGAAAGCCTCGAATCGCTGGCGGGTCGGCGTTTCGACGTGATCCACATTGTGGGCGGCGGGTCGCGCAACGCGCTGCTGAATCAGTTGGTGGCGGATGCGACCGGGCGCACAGTGGTTGCCGGTCCGAGCGAGGCGACGGCCATCGGGAACGTGCTGATCCAGGCGATCGGCGCCGGAGAATTGGCCGGCCTGGAGGAAGCGCGGGAGGTGGTGCGGCGGTCGTTTCCCGTGGAAACATACCACCCGGCCCGAAACTAGGGTTGGCGCGGCGCGCGCCTTGCGCTACGATGCCGCGTGGAGGCATTTGTGGAACCTGATTCCGCGCGGCCGCAGCGCCGCGATTTTTTCAAGGCGGCAGCGGGCGGTGTGCTGCTGCTGCGTCCCGAGACCGTATTTGGCTCGCAGGCCAATTCGGCGGTCGAGGTCGGACTGATCGGCTGCGGCGGGCGCGGCAACTGGATCGGCAAGTTTTTTCCCGAGTTCGCGGGTGCGCGCATCGTGGCGCTGGCCGATGTCATTCGGGAACGCCTGGACCCCACGCAGGCCAACTTCAAGGTGGACGCGCATCGCGCGTACTACGGGCCCGAGGCGTATAAAGAACTGATCGACTCGAAGGTGGACGCCGTAGCCATCATGACGCCGCCGTACTTCCATCCGGAGCATGCGCACGCCGCGGTCGAGGCCGGCAAGCACGTGTACCTGGCGAAGCCGGTCGCGGTGGATGTGCCGGGGTGCCGCAGCATTCTCGATAGCGGCAAACTGGCGCAGGGCAAGACCAGCTTCCTGGTGGATTTCCAAACCCGCGCGCAGCCGGTGTTTCAGGAGGCGGCCGAGCGCATCCATCGCGGCGACATCGGCAAGCCGGTTTTCGCGCAGGTGTTCTACTATGCGGGGCGGCCGGCTAAGGATAAGTGGAAGCCGGGCATGGATCCGGGCGAAGGACGCATCCTGAATTTCTACATGGACCGCGTTCTGGGAGGCGATATCATCGTGGAGCAAAACATCCACGTGATCGATGTGGCCAATTGGTTCCTGGGCGCCCATCCGCTGTCGGCGCACGGGATGGGCGGGCGCACGGACTGGTCGGGCACGCCTTACGATACCGGCGATGCGTACGATCATTTCCAGGTGAGTTACTACTATCCCGATAACGTGCAGGCGGACTTCAGTTCGAACCAGTTGACGAACAGCTACAGCGACCTGTGCGTGCGCTGCTTCGGGATTCGCGGCGCGGCCGATACGCACTATAACGGACTGCTGCGCATCACGGGCGACAACGCCTGGCACGGCAGCGATAAAGACGATACGTTCCGGCAGGGGGCGATCAACAACGTAAAGGCGTTCATCGCCAGCATTCAAAGCGGGAAGCTGCTGAACAACGCGGAAACGGCGGTCGAGAGCAATCTGACGGCGATTCTGGGGCGCACGGCGGCCTACCGCAACGGCACGCTCACCTGGGACGAACTGATGCAGTCGAACGAGAAGTTTGAAGCAAATTTGAAGTTACGTTGGTAAGTCACCTGTTATGAAAATGCGAATCGTTTTTCCGGCCGCCTTGATGCTGGCGGCGATTGCCATGCCTGCCGCGACGCTGGGCCTGATCCCGCAGCCCGTTTCGGTTGAGACGCACGCGGGTGTATACCACTTGACCGCGCGCACGGCGATCGTGGTTCCGGCCGGCGCCGCCGAGGTGCGGCAAACCGCCGAGTACCTGGTGAACGCGCTGGCTCCGGCGACGGGCTGGAAGCTCAAGGTGATGGAATCGCCCCGCCCGGCCGCGCGGCGCAACGCGATCGTGCTGGCGATTGCCGCGCAGAACGCTGCCACGGGCCATGCCGAAGGTTATGAACTGACGGTGACCTCGCGCGGTGCGCGGATTGAAGCGGCAACTCCGGCCGGCCTGTTTTACGGCGTGCAGACGCTGCTGCAGTTGCTGCCGCCGGAAATCGAAAGCTCGTCGCGACAGAGCGCGGCGTGGACCGCGCCCTCCGTCCACATTGTCGATTACCCGCAATTCGCCTGGCGCGGCCTGATGCTGGACGTCAGCCGCCATTTTTTCCCCAAGGCATTCGTCGAGCAGTATATCGACCGCATGGCACGCTACAAGATGAACGTTTTCCACTGGCACCTAACGGACGACAACGGCTGGCGGATCGAGATCAAGTCGCTGCCAGAGCTTACCAAGGTCGGCGCCTGGCGGGTGCCGCGCATGGGCAAGTGGGGATCGAACGAGGCGCCGCAGGATGGAGAAGCTGCCACAGACGGGGGATACTACACGCAGGATGATATCCGGGAAGTGCTGGCGTTTGCCAAGCAGCGTTATGTGACGGTGCTTCCGGAAATCGAGATGCCGGGGCATTCACTCGCCGCGTTGGCGGCGTATCCGGAGCTATCGTGCACCGGAGGTCCGTTTCATGTGGATCCCGGATCGAACTTCTACCAGAAGGTGGACAACGCATTTTGCCCCGGCAACGAGAAGACCTTCGAGTTTATCGACAAGGTGTTCACGGAGGTGGCTGCGCTGTTCCCCTCGCAGTTCGTACACATCGGCGGCGACGAATGTTACAAGGGCTTCTGGAAGACCTGTCCGAAATGTCAGCGGCGCATGGCCGATGAGCATCTGGCGAACGTGGAGGAACTGCAAAGCTATCTGGTGAAGCGCGCCGAGAAGATTCTGGAATCGAAGGGCAAGAAGCTGATCGGCTGGGACGAGATCCTGGAAGGCGGCCTGGCGCCGAACGCGGCCGTGATGTCGTGGCGGGGCATGGAAGGCGGCATCGCGGCGGCGAAGATGAACCACCAGGTGGTGATGACGCCTACCAACTTCGTCTATCTGGATTACTACCAGGGCGACCCGACCCTCGAACCCAGCACCTTCGGACGCCTGCTGCTGAGCACCTGCTACCGGTTCAATCTCACGCCGGAGGGCGTCGATCCGAAATACATCATCGGCGGACAGGGTAACTTGTGGACCGAGTCCGTACCCACTCCCCGGCACGCCGAGTACATGACTTGGCCCCGCTCGTTCGCCTTGGCCGAAGACTTCTGGTCGCCCGCAGCCAGCCGCAATTGGGACGATTTCACCACGCGCGTGCAAGCGCAGTTCAAGCGGCTGGACGCGGCGCAGGTGGACTACGCGCGCACCATGTACGACGTGAGCATCACGCCGGTGCGGGATACGGCTGGAAAGCTGGCCGTGCGCATGGCGACGGAACTGGATGGCGACGACATCTATTACACGCTTGACGGCACCAATCCCGATCCGTTCACTCTGAAATACTCCGGCGAGCCGGTGACCATTCCGGGCGACGCCTGGATCGTGCGAGCCATTGCCTATCGCGGCGGGCAGCCCTCCGGACGGCTGTTGTCACTGACTGTCAAAGATTTGACGGCGCGGCTGGACAGGCGCTAAAGCTCTCATTCATCCTCTTCTTCGACGGTCACCGGTTCGAGGTCTTCGGCTTCGAAAATCTGGCGGCAGTCGAGACATTCTACGTATTCCACGCCATCGCGCCGGGCGATGATCTCGGTACGCTTGTGCTCACAAGGGTGCTGCATAAAGCAAGACTTAGGATTTATTCTAATGAAGTGGATAGTCTTGTCAAGGGGGATAGCGTGATTTTTTGCGGCCGGAACGCCTGGAACCGGGCAATAACGGGGGTTTCGGGCACTCTGAGCTACAATCTAGGTGATGCCGTTCCCGATTCACCGCATGCGCCGCCTGCGCGCGAGTGAGCGGATCCGTGGCCTGGTGCGCGAGACCCGCCTGGATCCCGCCGAGTTTATCCTGCCGTTGTTTGTGTGTCCGGGCGAGGGTGTGCGCCGCGAAATCAGCGCGATGCCCGGTAACTTCCAAATGTCGGTGGACGAGTTGGTGCGCGAATGCCAGGAGGTTCAGAAACTGGGCATCGGCGGCGTGATCCTGTTCGGCCTGCCGGAAACCAAGGACGAGCTGGCCTCCGGCGCCTATGCAGACGATGGCATTGTGCAGCGCGCGATCCGGGCGATCCGCCGGGAATTGCCCGAACTGCTGATCATGACCGACGTTTGTAACTGCGAATACACCAGCCACGGCCACTGCGGCAAGATCGTCAACGGCGAGGTGGATAACGATCAGACGCTCGAGTGGCTGGCCGCGGCGGCAGTGTCGCACGCGCGCGCCGGAGCCGACATTGTGGCGCCTTCGGACATGATGGACGGGCGGGTGGCCGCCATCCGTCACGAACTGGATGCCAACGGCTTCTCGCAGATTCCGATTCTTTCTTATGCGGCGAAGTTCGCCTCGGTCTTCTACGGGCCGTTCCGCGAAGCGGCCGAATCCGCGCCACAATTCGGCGACCGGCGCAGCTACCAGATGGATCCGGCGAACGGCCGTGAAGCTATGCGCGAAATCGAGCTGGATCTGGACGAAGGCGCCGATATGATCATGGTGAAGCCCGCCATGCCTTACCTCGATTTGATCCATGAGGCCCGCCGCCGGTTCGATGTGCCCATCGCGGCGTACCAGGTAAGTGGCGAGTTTTCCATGATCGAGGCGGCCGCGCGGAATGGCTGGATCGATCACGACCGGGCCATGCTGGAGAGCCTCACGTCGATCCGCCGCGCAGGGGCGCAGATCATCCTGACTTACTTCGCCAAGCCCGCCGCAAGGCTGCTGGGGCGAGCCGACAAATAGGCGTGGTTGGCGGCCGCAATCACCTGTTTCAGCGGCACGCCGGACTGCTGGGCGATGCGCCGGCAGTCTTCATATTCGGGCGCGTAGGCGCCTTGGCTGGAGACCTTGATGCGCACCTTGCCGTGCGGGGTTTCGACTTCCACCCATTGGCGCGCCTGCACGCGGCGCTCGGCTGTGTAAGTGCGCAGACCGAGCGTGGAGGTTTCGGCGAAGATCATTTGGGCCAGCGACTCGCGATCTTCCGGGCGCGCCAGCACGCGTAACAGCGTTCCCGGCCGCCCTTTCTTCATCTGGATTGGCTGCAAGGTCACGTCCAGCGCGCCTTTGTCGAACAGCCGCTCCATGGCATAGGCCATGATTTGCGGGCTGAGATCGTCGATGTTGGCCTCCAGTACGGCGATCGTGGTGGCCTCGGTCGCGCCAGTCTCCTCGCCCAGGATGACGCGCAGAACATTGGCGCGCTCCGGAAAGTCGTAGCCGCCGGCGCCGTATCCCGTCGCGGTGATCTTGACCGGCGGCAGCCCACCGAAGCCGCGCGCCAGGGTGGTGGCCAGCGCTGCTCCGGTAGGCGTGGTCAGTTCTACGGCCGGGCCCTCGGAATAAATCGGCTTGCCATGTAACAGCGCCGCTGTAGCCGGCGCCGGGACGGGCAGAATTCCGTGGGCTGTCTTGGCAGTCCCGCTGCCGACATTGAGCGGCGCGGAGACGACGGACGTCACACCGAGAAGTTCGAACGCCACACATGCGCCGACGATATCCGCGATGGAATCGGCCGCACCCACCTCGTGAAAGTGCACGCGCTCGATGGGAACCTGGTGCACGGCGGCTTCGGCTTCACCCAGCCGCGTGAACACCGCCGCAGCATTTTGTTTGGCGCGTTCCGGCAGGGCGGCCTTCTCGATCATCTTCAGGATGTGGCCGAGATGCCGGTGAGCGTGGCCTTCTTCAAAGGTCACATGGAACTTGGTGGCGGCAATGCCGCAGCGCTTCACGCGCTCGAAAGACAATACCGCGCCGGTTTCAAGCGAAGCGAGCGCGTCGATGATGGCGGCCTGGTCCGCGCCGGCGTCGGCCAGCGCGCCGACCAGCATGTCGCCGCTGATGCCGGAGAAGGCATCCAGGTAACAGAGCAGGGGCACTATCTTTACATTATGATGCCTTCCGGATGCGCTGCGTCAGCCGCGGCGGAAGCGTATCGGCCGGCCCGGAAATTAAGGCGATGCGATGCAGGGGACCGGACGCGAAGCATCCCCATTCCCCCCTGACTACCCGTATGATGCCGCGGCAATCTGGTGCGGCCCAAAACCATCGCCGTCTTCGTTACAATAACGGATAAATGTCGCGATTGCTGTTCTGTTTTACCATTTTGACCGTGGGCCTGTTTGCCGCGCCCGCGGATAAAGCCGCGGAGAAACCCGCGGCGAAAAAGTCCGCCTGGGACAAATCCACGCTGGAAGCTTACGTCCGGCACCTGAACGTGTGGGGGCCGCAGATCAACGTGGAGATTGCCGATCCGAAGCCTTCGGAGATACCCGGCTTCGAGCAGGTGACCGTGCATGCTTCCGCGGGAAAGGCCAGCGCCGATTTCGAGTATTACATTTCCAAGGACGGACAGAAGATCGTGCAGGGGAATGTATACGACATTTCGCAGAATCCCTTCAAGGCCGATCTCGACAAATTGAAGACTGACCTGCAGCCAAGCTTCGGCACGCCGGGCGCGCCCGTGGTCCTGGTGGAATTCAGCGACTTCGAGTGTCCCATGTGCAAGGAAGAAGCCAAGATGCTTCGCGACAATTTGCTGGTGAGCTATCCCAAGCAAGTGCGCTTCTACTTCCAGGAGTTCCCCATCGATCAACTGCATCCGTGGGCGCGTGCGGCGGCTATCGCCGGGCGCTGCATCTATCGCCAGAACGCCAACGCCTTCTGGGACTATCACGACTGGATCTTCGCGCACCAGGATGAAGTCACCGCCGGTACCGTGAAAGACAAGGTTCTGGAGTTTGCCAAGAGCAAGCAGCTCGATCTTCTGCAATTGACTCGCTGCATGGATAACAAGGAGACCGAGGCGGAAGTGGACAAGTCCCAGGCCGAAGGAAAGGCGCTGGGCGTGAACGCCACTCCCACGCTGTTCATCAACGGCCGCCGAATAGTGGGACGCATTGATTGGCCCTCGCTGCGCAGCATCATCGACTACGAAATCGACTACCAGAAGGTCGCGCACAATGCCGGCGAAGATTGCGGCTGCGAAGTGACTCTTCCTGCTCCCAAGTTAAATTAGGAAACATCCATGAAGCTCATTGTGCGTGCGCCGCGCGGCCTATGCCTATGTGTGTTCGCGGCCGCCGCCGCTTACGGCGCTTCCGCGTCGATCGATCCGAGCCTTTTTCTGGATGACGTCAAGTTTCTGGCGTCGAAGGATCTGAAGGGACGCGGCACCGGCACGCCCGAACTGGAGAAGGCGGCCGCGTTTATTGCAGCCAAGTTCCGGTCGTTCGGCCTCGAACCCATCGACGGCAAGAGCTACTACCAGGCTTTCAACGTCACCACCAACGCCAAGCTGGGATCCGGCAACCGCTTCGCATACGACGGCGGGATGCACGTGAAGCTGAACTTTCCCGACGATTTCATGCCGGTCAATTTCTCGGCACGGGCGAAGATGAGCGGACATGTGGTGTTTGGGGGCTACGGCATCACGGCGCCGGAATACAATTACGACGACTACCAGGGAATCGATGTGCACGGGAAGATCGTTATGATCCTGCGGCATGAGCCACAGGAGTACGACGAGAAGAGCGTCTTCGCGGGCAAAGTTTATACGCAGCACGCGCAGTTCTGGAGCAAGGCCAGCAATGCGAAGATGCACGGCGCGGCGGGCGTGATTCTGGTCAATGACCACGCGGCGCACCCGGGCGAAGCCGACGAACTGGACAAGTTCTCCGGTGCGGCCGGCCCGGAGGACGCGGGCATTCCGTTCGTGCAGGTCCGCTATGAAATTGCCGAGCGCTGGTTCGCGCTGGCGCACCAGGATGCGGACGAGATCCAGAAACAGATCGACCAGGACCTGCACCCCCGTTCGTTTGCCTTCCCGGATTCGCTGACAGTCGACGCGAATCTGGACGTCGAGCGAGTGGTGAAGACGGTGCACAATGTGGCCGGATATCTGCCGGGGATCAGCGATGAATACGTCGTGATCGGCGCGCACTACGATCACCTGGGTTTGGGCGAACAATTCTCGCTGGCGCCCTCGCTGGTGGGAACTATTCATCCGGGCGCGGACGACAATGCATCGGGGACGGCGGGGGTGATCGAGCTGGCGCGCTGGTTCTCTACGCAACCGAAGCAGAAACGCGGCATTCTGTTTCTGACATTCGCGGGCGAAGAGTTGGGGCTGCTGGGCTCCAGCTACTATGTGAACCACCCCTTGCTACCGCTCGCTAATGACGCGGCCATGATCAATATGGATATGATCGGCCGCATTCGCGAGGATCGCGTGTTTATCGGCGGCGTGGGCACGGGCACGACTTTGAAGAAGCTACTCGATGAAGCTACGCCCAAATACGGCCTGCACATCGATTATTCCGAAGCTGGCTACGGGTCGAGCGACCAGACCTCATTCACCACCAAACAGGTTCCGGTATTGTTCTTCTTCTCCGGTCTGCACGCTGACTATCACAAGCCCAGCGACACCTGGGATAAGATCGACGCCCCGGACGCTGCGCGTCTGCTGCGCTTAGTGGCGGAAGTGAGCGAAGATCTCCGCGAAGCGCCGGACCGGCCTCAGTTCGTGCGCGTGAAGGAGCCGGAGCATGCGGGCGATGTGGCCGGATCAGGTTCCGGGCATTCCGGATACGGCCCGGATTTCGGTAGCATTCCCGACTTCACCGAAGGCATCAAAGGCGTGCGCTTCGCCGACATCCGCGAAGGATCGCCCGCGGCGAAAGCCGGGCTGAAGGCCGGCGACGTCTTGATCGAGTTTGACGGCAAGCGCATCGAGAATCTCTACGATTTCACTTATGCTCTACGCGCCAAGAAACCCGGCGACCAGGTTACTGTCAAAGTGATGCGCGGTAGCGATGTGGTCCAGGCGCAGGTTCTGCTGACTAAGCGGAAGTAAGTTCGGATTATGATTCGCGCTACATGCTTGCTCGTGGTGTTTTCCGCGGTGTTGCAGGCGCAATCGGTGATTTTGCAAAGGGACGGCAGCACGATCGTCTTCGAGCCGTACGCCCCTAACATCATCCGCGTTACTCTGAGCCTGATTCGGGATCGCGCCGCTGCCCCGCCCGGTTATGGTTTCGTGGCGCAACCAGCTGCCACGGGATGGCGACGGCAGGGCGATACTTACCGTTCCGATCGCTTGATCGTTGAGGTGGTGCCGGAGCATCCCGGCAAGCCGCTGCCGACCCAGATTGACATTTCCAAGTACTTCAGCGGCTCGGCGCCGGGGGCGCACATCACTGTGGCCACGCCGGACGGCCGCGTGTTGACGGACATGCTCGGCTGGTCAATGGCAGTGGAGAACTACAAGGATGGCGACGCCGGTCTACTGCACGACCGCCGGCCATCCGACGCGCCGTTCTACCAGATTGGCGCCAGCTTCGCCTCACCCGCGGACGAGCACTACTACGGTTTGGGGCAGAATCAGGAAGGGTACCTGGATCATCGCGGGCACACCGTCGATTGCTGGCATAATTACACCGCTCCGGGCGGCCCTAGCGTGTGCGTTCCGTTCCTGGTAACCAATCGCGGCTACGGCTTGATCTGGGATAATCCGTCGAAGACCACCATCGAACCGGGTTTCAACGAACAGACTAAGTGGACTTCCGAAGTGGGCGACCGCGTGTCTTATTTTGTGATCGCCGGCGCGACGACTGATGAGATTTATGCCGGATACCGTTTACTGACGGGCGCAACGCCGATACTGCCGAAAGCGGCTTACGGTTACATCCAATGCAAGCAGCGCTACAGCTCGCAGGATGAAGTGCTCGAAGTGGCCAAGGGTTATCGCACGCGCCACCTGCCCGCCGACGTGATGGTGGTCGATTGGTTCTATTGGACGAAGATGGGCCAGATCGATATGGATCCGGAGAAGTGGCCCGATCCGGCGGCCATGAATCGCCAGCTTCATGAGATGGGCTTCGAAAGCATGATCAGCGTGTGGCCGCGCTTCGTGCCCGGCTCGCGTTATTATGACGACCTGCTGAAGAAGGGCTGGTTCGAACAGCTTGCCGATGGCACTCCCACCAACGGTCTGCCTTACGATCGCGCAGGGTCGGACATTGATACGACTAATCCGGAAGCCGCGCGCTGGTATTGGGACGCGATTCGCGACAACATACTGAGCAAAGGCTTCGACTCACTCTGGATGGATGAGACCGAGCCGGATCTGCCGCCGAATGGCAGTTACTTTCATATCGGGCCGGGGACGCGCTACTTCAATGTCTATCCGCTGTTTCATACTACGGCGATCTATGATGGCTTCCGGCGCGACATCGCGCACCGGGCGTTGATCCTGTCGCGGGATGCTTACCTGGGGGCGCAGCGCAACGGAACCCTCTTCTGGTCGTCGGATATCTATCCGACCTGGGACACTCTGCGCCGCCAGATTCCTACGGGTCTGGACTTCGCGGCGTCGGGCTTTGCCTATTGGACGAATGACATTGGCGGCTGGCAATATCTGCCCGCCGAGCATCATCCGGAGCATCCCCCGTTACTCGACCCGAGCGACGCGCGCGCGAATGTGGGCGGCTATGACGATTATCCGGAATTGTACACGCGCTGGTTTGAGTATGCCAGTTTCTTGCCCGTGTTTCGCGCGCACGGCAGCCGCAAATATAACGAAGTCTGGTCCTTCGGCAAGGCAGCGGAGCCGATTCTCGAAAAGTATTTGAAGCTACGCTATGAACTGATGCCATACATTTACTCACTCGCTTACCGCACTTACCAGAGCGGTGCGCCATTTATGCGGGCGTTGTTCATGGATTTTCCCGGCGATGCGCGCGCGGCCGAAGTCACCGACGAATACATGTTCGGCCCGGCATTTCTGGTGGCGCCAGTGACCGAACAGGGAGCTACTCGCCGCGCGGTGTACTTACCGGCCGGGAGTGACTGGTATAACTACTGGAGCGGCGAACGGCTGCATGGCGGCCAAACGATTTCGGTGGATGCGCCCATCGATATCCTGCCGTTGTTCGTGCGGGCCGGCTCCATCGTGCCACTGGGCCAGCCGGTCTTCAGCACGCATGAGACGCAGCGCCTGGCGAAGGTCCGGGTCTATGCGGGCGCTTCCGCGGATTTCGCGCTCTACAACGACGACGGCAAGACCTACGCCTACGAAACCGGCGCATCCACGATCATGCGGATGCATTGGGACGACGCCACCGGACAATTTACTCCGGCCTCGGAACGGCCGATCGTGGAAGTGATCGGCCGCTAGGGCTGACGTGAGCATCCGTGCCATCAGGGCGGCGGCGCGGTTATTCGTTTGCACTGCCAATCGCAGAGGGATAGATGATCATGCGAAAACAGTGTAACTTTGTCGCGCTCGGATTGGCGTTGTGCACGCTATTCGCGGCGGCGGCTTTCGCTGACAGCCATCATGAACTAAACGGCACATGGGTGCTGCTGCCGAGCCAAAGCGACTTCGCGGCCAGCCGCCGCTCAAATCGGCTACTCTCACCGTCTACGATCGGCAGCACAATATCTACATTTCGCGCACGTTCGCCTTTCAAGGCCCACAAGGCACATCGTCATACACGCTCAGCCTCGATGGCGGCGAGAACTCCACCATCCATGACGGCAAGATCGTAAAGAGTAAAGCCAGGTGGGAAGGAAATGTGCTGAAAGTCACCACGACTGTCGACGGCGTGCCAAGTGTCGAGCGGTACACTCTGGAGGCGGATGGCCGCTTGTTAGGAATTGTAGAACGCCCGGACCATCAGACCATGACGCTGACATTCGTGCGGCAGCAGTAGCCGCGGACTTAATATTTGGGCACCGATGGGTCTACCTTATCGCTCCAGGCCAGGATGCCGCCCTTCATGTTGCGCGCATGAAAACCGTTTTTCTTGAGTAAATCGACGGCTTTGGCGCTGCGCATGCCGCTCTTGCAGTGCGCCACGATCTCGGTAGATGGGTCTAGGTCGCTCAGGTGTTGCGATAACTGGCCGAGCGGGATGAGCTTCGCAAAAGCGATGTTGCAGATCTGGTATTCGTGCGGCTCGCGCACGTCGATCAGCACGAACTTATCGCCGCGATCGATTTTGGCTTTTACTTCAGTGGGATCGATGTCGCCTTCCACAGGGGCCTCCGGTTGCGGCTTCGGAATGCCGCAGAATTGTTGATAGTCAATGAGTTTCGTTACTGTGGGATGATCTCCGCAAACCGGGCATTCGGGATTCTTGCGCAGCTTGAGTTCGCGGAACCGCATCGCCAGTGCATCATACAGCAGCAGGCGTCCGACGAGCGGCTCGCCGATACCCAGAATCAGCTTCACTGTTTCCGTCGCCTGGATCAGGCCTATAGTGCCAGGCAGGATGCCGAGCACACCGCCCTCCGCGCAACTGGGCACTAACCCCGGAGGCGGCGGTTCCGGATAGAGGCAGCGATAGCAGGGGCCGCCCTCATAGGCGAAGACGGTAGCCTGGCCCTCGAAGCGAAAGATGGAGCCATAGACATTCGGCTTGCCGAGTAACACGCAGGCATCATTTACTAAGTAGCGTGTAGGGAAGTTATCCGTGCCATCAACGATGATATCGTAGTCTCGCAGAATATCGAGCGCGTTGTCACTCGATAGCGCCACTTCATGCTTGTCGATCTTGACGAACGGATTGATCTCGCGCATGCGATCGGCGGCTGAATCGAGCTTCTTGCGGCCCACGTCGCTGGTGCCGTGGATCACCTGGCGCTGCAGGTTCGTGAAATCGACCACGTCGAAATCCACCAGGCCGATACGGCCCACACCGGCAGCGGCAAGATACAGTCCCAACGGCGCGCCCAGGCCACCGGTGCCGACCAGCAGCACCTTTGCAGCTTTCAGCTTGAGCTGGCCTTCGGTGCCGACTTCCGGCATGATCAGGTGCCGGCTGTAACGCAGGATCTCGTCCTTCGAAAGCTCAGCGGTGGCCGGCTCCGGAGGCGCCATCACTGATCCGCCGGCGATGGAGGGCACAATCGAAAGTGTGTCGGCCTCCTTCACGGGCGTGGCGTCTTTCTGCAGATACCGAATGTCTTCGTCGTTCAGATACACGTTGACGAAACTGCGCAGCTTGCCTTCGTCATTGTAGAGCTGGCGGCGCAGGTCAGGGTGCGCTGCAGTCAGTGCGCCGAGCACCTCGCCCACCGTCGCGCCAGACAAATCGACGGAGTCATGTTTGCCTGCATATTGCCGCAGGGGGGTGGGAATTAATACTTTGGCCATTTCAGTAACTCAATTCCTCGCGTTCCGCTTTGGTTTGCTCGGCGTCGGGCAGCCAGCTATTGGCGTGATCGAACGCGCCGTTGCGAATGGAGAGCACTACAAAAGAATACCAAGGGCACGAGTTCTTCAGGTCGGTCTGGGAGAAATAGGCGTCGCAATCGGGATGTGAATGATAGATGCCGATCAGGTCCATTTTTCGCGCACGCGCTTCTTTATCGGCGCGTAGCAGATCCTGCGGGCGCAGTTCGTAATGCGCGGCTTGCGCACCTTCATAGGCATTGTCGAGCGCCAGCGAGACCTGCACGGTTTTGTGGCCGTCCTCGATCAGGCCCAACATCGCGCCGCAGCATTCGTTGGGATATGTTGACCGTGCATGGGAAACCATCTGTTGCCAGGCGGAGGATTCTATGCGGATCATTCCTCGTCCCAGAACTGGTCGCTCAAATACTTCTCGGCGCTGTCGCACAGCATGGTCACGATCATGCCGGGGCGGCCTTCAGCTTGCAACTCGTGAGCGATCTGAAGCGCCGCGACCACGTTGCATCCCGATGAAATGCCCACCAGCAGGCCTTCCTCGCGCGCCAGGCGCCGCACCATGGCGTAAGATTCTTCGGTATCGAGCCAGATGTTGCCATCGGCCAATGTCGGATCGTAGATGCCGGGCACGATCGCGGTAGGCATGTGCTTCAGCCCTTCCAGGCCGTGGAAGGAACTGGACGGCTGGCCGGAATAGCACTTCACGTCCGGCAGGTCGCGGTGCAGGCGCCGGCTGACTCCGGTGAACGTGCCGCTGGTTCCCATGGCCGCCACGAAGTGCGTCAGCAGGCCGTTGGTCTGTTCGATAATCTCCCGGCCGGTAGTCTCGAAGTGCGCCTTCCAGTTCGCCGGATTGTTGTACTGATCGGGATAAAAATAGCGGTCAGGATCGGCTTCATAGATCTGGCGGCACAGGCGAATAGCACCGTCAGAGCCTTCCGCAGCCTCGCTGAAGATCATCTCCGCGCCATATGCCTTGAGAATCCGCTTGCGCTCGATAGAGGCATTCGCGGGCAAGCACAATTTTACTTTGTAGCCGCGCGCGGCGCCGATCATAGCGTAGGCGATGCCGGTATTGCCGCTGGTAGCGTCGAGTATGGTCCGCTCCGGATGCAGGCGGCCGGAGCGCTCGCCATCCAGGATCATATTCAAGCCTGCGCGATCCTTCACCGAGCCGCCCGGATTGAAGTATTCCGCTTTCGCGAAAATGTCGATGCCGGGCAGGTCGCGGGTGATTTTGTCGAGCCGCAGCAGTGGCGTATTGCCGATCGTCGCAAGCAGGTCTTCGGCTTGCGTCCGCAATGGGTTGAGATTAGCGAGAGCCGGCAGCATCGGTTACTTCCTTTGGATTATCGTCGGGCAACCAGGGATGCAAAGTTCCGATGTAATTGTGCAGAAAGGGGTTGCCGAGCGTCAATCCTTGCTCAATTGTAGCATTACGGCAAAGCCTGTCAAGATTGGGGTGATTATGACGAGAGATCAGACGCTATCCGGCCGAGGCCTGCGAACTCAGCACTTCCCGTACTTTGCGGGCCAGCGCATCCGGCAGAAACGGCTTCTGCAGAAATGGCGCGCCGGAGGTCAGGATGCCGTGGTGCGCCATGGCCTCATCGGTATATCCGGACATGAACAGCACTTTCATGTTGGGATATTGCGCGCGAATCTGTTCCAGCGCTTGCGGACCGCTCATCTCCGGCATGACCACGTCGGTCAGCAGCATATGGATGCGGCCATCGTACTCATTGGCCAGACGGATGGCGTCGGTGCCGCGCACGGCTTCCAGCACATGATACCCGCGTCCGGTCAGCACCTCGCAAATCAGCTTACGAACGCGCGCCTCATCCTCGAGCACCAGGATCGTCTCGTTGCCGCTGAGCGTCGCCATCTGGGGTTTCTCGGACGCCATCGCGGGATGTGGTTCCGCCGCGGGCAAATGGATCTTCACCGTGGTGCCGCGGCTCGGCTCGCTGTAAATCGATATCGCTCCGCCGCTCTGCTTCACGATCCCGTAGGCGGTGGCCAGCCCGAGGCCGGTGCCCTTCCCGGGCGCTTTGGTCGTGAAGAATGGCTCGAAGACATGCGCGATCGTCTCCGAGTCCATGCCCATGCCGGTGTCGCTGATAGCCAGCACCACGTACGATCCCGGCTTCAGGTCCACATGCATTCCGGCGTAGGTCTGGTCGACTTCGGAATTGGCGGTCTCGATGATCAGCTTGCCGCCGCCGGGCATGGCGTCGCGGGCATTCACCACCACGTTCATGATGACCTGCTCGAGCTGGCCGGAATCGGTCACGATGGTTGCCGGATCGGCCGCCGGGATCGTGATCAGCTCGATGTCTTCGCCGATGAGGCGCGAAAGCATCTTCTCCATATTCACAATCAGGCCGTTTAACTGTACCGTGCGCGGTGTGAAGGGTTGCCCGCGGCTGAAGGCCAGCAGTTGATGTGTCAGGGCGCCGCCGCGTTCGGCCGCCCGCCGGATTTCCTCGAGCGCCGTACGCTGGGACGGCTCCAGGTCGCCGCCCAATAGTAAGTCCGCATAGCCCGTGACAATCGTTAAGAGATTGTTAAAGTCGTGCGCCACGCCGCCCGCCAGCCGCCCGACAGCCTCCATCTTTTGCGCCTGCCGGAACTGCTGCTCCAGGCGGCGTCGTTCGCGCCGGCCTTCAGACTGGCTGATCTCGCGGCCCACCATCACGGCCAGCCGCGACAGGTGCTCGCGCGCTATGTATCCAGCCGCGCCGGCCTTCAAGACGTCCAGGACAGCCTCCTCCTCCACACCGCCGGAAATCACTACGAGGGGTATGTCCAACTCCGTCTCATGCAGTATCTCCAGCGCAGCCAAGGCGCCTAGATGCGCGCCTTCATACGCCACCAGGATGACTTCCCACTTCTGCACCAAAGCCTCGCGGAAAGTCGCCGCCGAAGTGACGCGTTCGTACGTAGGCACATAATCGCTGGCGCGCAATACATCGATGAAGCGCAGGGCATCGTCCTCTCCGTCCGCGACTATGAGCACCCGCAGCGGTACAGGCATCGTATCCTGTTAAACTACCTCGCTTTCAAAGTCATTGGCAGCTTGTTTTCCCACCCCGCCGTGCGATTCGGCACATGCATCCCCACTAACGTGTATCATAACGAAAGATGCCTGGGCAGGCCCCCATCGTAGAACCAGAATTGCACACCGGACGCTTGTCATGGATCGTCTGGGTGTGGTCTGGCGTACTACTGCTGGCATCATACGCACCAGTACTTTGGCGGCTCGTACAGCAGTGGGGTACAGACCCGGATGTGGGTCATGGTTTTTTTGTGCCGATGGTGGCTGGATTCATCGCCTGGCAAAAACGTGACGAACTACGCGCGCTCAAGCCCGCGCCGAGTTGGTGGGGATTGGCACTCGTACTCTATGGCGCGCTGCAACTGTACATCGCTACACTGGGTGCGGAACTGTTCCTGGCGCGGACTGCGTTCGTAATCTCCGTGGCCGGAATCATTTTGCTACTGGGCGGCAAGGGCCGGCTGCGCGTGCTGGCGTTCCCCATGTTCGTACTCCTGTTCATGATTCCGATTCCGACCGTGGTCTACAACAGCATCACCTTTCCGCTGCAACTGCTGGCCAGCCGCGTTTCCACCGCCGCGCTCGACGTGATGCAAATTCCCGTGCTGCGGGAAGGCAACGTGCTCGAGCTCGCGCAGCAGAAGCTGTCGGTCGTAGAGGCATGCAGCGGTATTCGTTCGCTTCTCTCGCTCACTTTTCTCTCGGTCGTGTACGGATACTTTTTCGAAACGCGGACCTGGATGCGCGTCGTACTCTTTCTCTCGACGATACCGATCGCGATCATCGCCAATGCCAGCCGCGTAACGCTTACTGGTGTGCTCACCGAATACAAGCCGGAACTCGCGGAAGGTTTTTTTCACACCGCCTCGGGCTGGGTGATTTTCATGGTCGCGCTGGGAATTATGATCGTGGTGCACCAGATTCTGCAGCGGGGTTATCACTTCCTGCAACGGCGGCAGGGGCGCGTGATCTGATGCATAACAAATATGTCCGCATTCTGACACTGGTGCTGCTCGTCCAGGCAGTGCTGTTCTGGACCGCCGCGCGCGGCGAGCACGTACCGCACGGCGCACCGCTGGAACTTTTTCCCGCGCAACTGGGAGCCTGGCAGGAGACCCAGAATTATCCCGTGGAGCAGGAAATTCGCGATCAACTGAAAGCCGACGATCTGCTGAACCGCGCTTATGAAGACGCTTCCGCCGAGGCCACCGCAGGCCTTTTCGTGGCATATTTCAAAACGCAGCGCACCGGCCAATCCCCGCATTCGCCGAAGAACTGCCTGCCGGGTTCGGGCTGGGAACCGGAAGCCACGGGCAGCCTGGACGTAGCGGTGGCGGGACAGCCGCAGCCCATCCGCATCAATCGCTACGTGGTCTCGCATGGTGACGAGGAGAGCGTGGTGCTGTATTGGTACCAGAGCGAACGGCGCGTGATTGCCAGCGAATTCTCCGCCAAGTTCTGGCTGGTGATGGATTCGATCCGCTACCATCGCAGCGACACGGCGCTGGTGCGGGTGACTGTGCCGGTGTTCCACAACGATCGCGAGCGCGCCACACAATCCGCGGTCGCGTTTGTGCAAGCCCTGTTTCCCGCGCTCAAGGGCTATCTACCCTCCTGAGATCGCCTGGACCTCTGTACTTGACAATCAAGTGAAGTCGCGCGATAGTGGAACGCAGGGACTACTTGAATGCCAAGTGAACGCACGGACCGCCTTAATGTGTTGCAGGGAACGCTCGATCTGATCGTGCTGCGCACGCTACAATCGATGGGCCCGCAGCATGCCTATGCCATCGCCACGCGCCTGGAGCAGCTTTCGGGCGATCAGCTCCATCTGAATCAGGGCACCCTCTACCCCGCCCTGGTGCGCCTCGAACAGCAGGGCCGCATCAAGGGCACCTGGGGCCTCACGGAGAGCAAGCGCGAGGCCAAGTTCTACGCCATCACCAAGGCCGGCCAGCGCGCCCTGGCGGAAGAAACGCGCCGCTGGCGGCAGATGTCGGGCCTGGTCGAGAAACTGATCGCGGAGGGAGCCTGAAGCCATGCGCCGGTTCTTTGCCAGACTCTCGAATCTGTGGCGTGGTGCGCAGGCGGAAAGCGAACTGGCGCGCGAGATTCACGCGCATCTGGCGCTGCTGGCCGACGATTTCGAGCGCCGCGGCTTATCCCCGGACGAAGCACGCGGGGCGGCGCACCGCGCCTACGGCGGCGTCGCTCAAGCCCAGGAACTGCATCGCGAAACCCGCTCCTTTCTGCATTTCGAGCAACTGCTGCAGGATGTCCGTTACGGCGCGCGGAGCCTCAAGCGCACGCCGGGTTTTACCGCCGTAGCGGTGCTGACACTGGCGTTGGGCATTGGCGCCAGCACCGCCATCTTCAGCGTCGTGAATGCCGTTCTGCTGCGGCCGCTGGCGTACAAGGATTCAGGCCGCTTGGTGACCATCCTGCACTACGGCACGGGCCCCGTCGCGACCGCGAACTACATCGACTGGCGCGACCAGAGCCGCTCGTTCACCGCCATGGGCGGCGCCGATTTCTGGTCGCCCAACCTGACCAATAGCGATCCGCCGCAGCACCTCTACGGCATGAAGGTGACCCAAAACCTGTTGCCGATGCTGGGTATCGATCCATTGCTCGGCCGCTTGTTCATCCCCGGCGAAGATCGGGACGGCAACGAACACGAAGTGATCCTCAGCTATGGTCTCTGGCAGCGCGCGTTCCATAGCGACCGCAGCATTCTGGGAAAACAGGTCAAGATGGATGGCGAGGCCTATAGCGTGGTCGGCGTCATGCCGCAGGGCTTCCAGTTCGCGCCATTCTGGGACACGCACGCGGAATTGTGGGTGCCGAACGCATTCGGCGAAGAGGTCCATAATCGCGGCGGCAACCATATGCGCGTGTTCGCGCGGCTGAAACCGGGCGTCACGCTCGCGCAGGCGCGAGCCGAGATGGCCGCTATCACCGGCCGGCTGGATCGGCAGTATCCGGCCACGAATCGCGACGTGATGGTCCGGCCGCTCAAAGAAAACGTGGTCGGCAACATCGAGACGCCCTTGATGCTGCTGCTGGGCGCGGTGGGTTTCGTCCTGCTGATCACCTGCGCGAACGTGGCCCACATGTTACTGGCGCGCACCTCCGACCGGCAGCGTGAGATTGCCGTGCGGGTGGCACTGGGCGCGGGCCGCGCGCGCATGATCGGCCAGTTTCTGACGGAGAATCTGGTATTGGCCGGCATGGGCGCGGTGTTTGGCCTATTACTCGCTTTCGCGGGAACGAAAGCGCTCGTGGCGCTCAGCCCCGCATTCATCCCGCGCGTCGAAACGGTAACGATCGACGCCCACGTGGGGTTGTTCCTCGCCTTGGTCACGCTGCTGACGGCCCTCGCATTCGGCTTGGCGCCCGCGCTGCGCGCCGCCGCGGCGAACCTGAGCGCCGCGCTCAAGGAAGGTGGACGTGGGGATAGCGATAGCGCACGGCATAACCGGCTGCGTAGTTTCCTGGTGGCCTCCGAATTCGCGCTGGCATTCATGCTGCTGATCGGCGCGGGCCTGATGGTTCGCAGCTTTTTCGCGCTGGAGTCCGTCAATCCGGGATTCAACCCGCACAACGTCCTCTCGATGGTGGTATCCGTGGCCGGAACCAAAGAAGCCGAGCCCCACCGGCGCGAAATCTTCTACCGCGGTCTGCTACAGACCATCCGCAAGCTGCCGGGTGTCGTGTCCGCCGGCGGCATCAATCACCTGCCGCTGGCCGGCGATCAATGGGACCGCAATTTCGCGATCGAAGGCCGGCCCCAGCCGCGACCGGGCGAATGGCCCGATGCGGTCTACCGGATCGTGATGCCTGGATACTTTGAGACCATGCGCCTGCCTCTGCTCGCCGGACGAACCATCGGCGAAACCGATGATGCGCACGCCCCGCGCGTGGTAGTCCTTAACCAGCGTGCGGCGCGCACCTATTGGCCGGGTGAGGATCCCATCGGCAAGCGCATCGCGATCAACGGTGATGACATCGATGGCAAGCCCCGATGGATGACGGTGATCGGCATTGCGGCAGACGCCAAGCAGTACACCTGGGCCGACAAGCCTGACCCGGAGATGTACCTGGCCGCACTGCAAACTCCCGAATTCATCGGCGAGGGTGGATCGGCGAGCGCCCCGCACATGGCGTACATCACGTTGGTAGTGCGCACAGCCGGGAACCCGGCGGATCTTTCCCCGGCCATCCAGCAAACCGTGCGATCGTTCGACCGCAGCCTGCCGGTCTCCGCCATCCTGACGATGGATGAGGCGGTGGCCGAAGCGAACGCGCAGCCCCGTTTCGAGATGCTGCTGCTCGGGATCTTCGCGGCCATCGCCCTTCTGGTGGCTGCAGCCGGTATTTATGGGGTGATGAACTACGCGGTAGCGCGGCGCACGCGCGAGATCGGGATTCGAATGTCGCTGGGCGCGAACCGCGCGGCGGTGCTGTGGATGGTTTTCCATCAGGCCATCGTGCAGACCTTTGCGGGTGCCGCGGCGGGAATCGTAGGCGCGCTGGCGTTGGGGCGACTGATGGCCGGGATGCTCTATGGCGTACAGCCGGCAGATCCTGTCACGTTCGGCGGCGTGGCTGTCGTGCTGATGGGGGCCGCGCTTGTTGCAACATACATTCCCGCACGGCGGGCCAGCCGGATCGATCCGATGGCGGCGTTGCGCAGCGAGTGAGATCGATAGTGATGGGGATGTGATAGCGCTCTCACTGGAACGTTCACCGCGCTCGCCAGACGTTGAACAGCGACTTCATGCTCTTCAAGAAGAGGCCCAGCGACGGCTCCTGTTTCTCAGCCAGGCCCAAGTTCATCTCGTTGACAATATCTTCGGCGAACTCTTCCCCTCCCAACGGCGCCTCTATGCCGCTGGCTCGGATCTCCTGGCGCAGTAACTTCTTGTACTCGTTTTTGGAGCATTTGATCGCCGGCAGGGTGCATCCGCGTCCGAATACTTTTTGGAACGCCTTCGGGTCGGTCAACATCCATCGTTCGATGTGAGGATCCGGAATGGCGTACGATACCAGTGACGGAAAAGCCTGATACGAGTTGAGCACATCACTCAGTTGCCCCTTGCGCTCGTTGTGTCCAAAGCAGTTGGCATCCGCCACAACGATCAGCGCACCAGGAATATGCTGCTGTCTCGAAAGATCACGTAGGAAGGTTTTCAGTTCATGATGCATCCGTGGCAAGCCCCCACGCGAGCTCAGAAATCTCGATGTAACTCTGATGCCGTAGTCTCTTTCGAAGCGCCTGACGATCGCACCTACGAACTTCTCGTGGAAGGAGTCCTCACAAAACAGGGTGATCTCAGGCATCAAAATCGCCCCGGAGCACTCGCTGTGAGACCTGTAGCCGTTCAATTTGCTCCTCTTCCAAGGCGGTTTCGATCTCGGACTCGCGATTCAGTGGGCCCCAGGTTGAAAAAGGCTCGATAAGAGTGCCGTCGCTCGTCTTTCGACAAACGAAGAGGGACTCGTCAGGTATGTGATCCGGCAGAATCGGGGAATGCGTTGTGACTACAAGCTGCGTATCGCCGGACTCAGCACGGCTTTCGAGAATCTTGGCGATATCGCGGATGCGACGAGGATGGACACCGTTTTCAGGCTCCTCGAAGCCGATGAGCGCCGGCGGTTCCTTGACCCCGCTAAGGGCGAGTAGGCCAAGAGCCCGCAGTGTACCCTCGGAAAGTACGCGGGCCGGCATTGCCACTGGGCCTTCCATCAGGCTCAATTCGACCTCACCCACCTTATTCACATCGGTACGGATTCCAGTGATCGAGGGGATCAGGCTATGTAAGGCTTTCTCGACGGCGTTGAACTGACGTGGGTCCAGGCTCTTGAGCGTGTTCAGGAAAGCAGCGAGTTCTTCACCCATTAGCCCTATATGGCGCACTTCCTTTACGCTGGTGGGCGATCGCATGCGCTCGCGGGGCTCGAAGTAGTAAAAGAACCAGCTCTGTAACTCCGTCTTCAGCGCCGTCAGATGCGGGTAGTGCGGTGCGTAGTGCGGACGTGAGACGATCGCGTGATCCAGGTACCTGTCAAAATACACCGGATGCGACTGGCCCTCCATGCGAAGGTGAATCCGGTCGTGAACTCTTTCGAGAAAGGCCTGGGGCTTCGACCTCGGCGCCCCGTCCTTGCCTAGCGCCACGAGGTATTCGTCGGATACGTGGAGGATCCCCGACCGTGGGGAGATGCCGATCTCAATTCGGTACCGCAGGTTCTGGTGATGGATGAAGGACTCACGCTTGCGGGAGTCAAGCCCATTGGTCTCCGAAGAGCCCCGCTTGGTTTCCTGAATCTGCTTGTTGACCGCAGCGATCACAGCCGGGGAAAGCTCGATATCAACCTCGATTTGGAATGAAACGGACTCGCGCTGCATTAAGCCTTCCAGGCCTGTCTCGTCGAACGAGAAGGACTCCATCGGCTTACCTCGATAGGGCGGTTCAAATGCTTCTTTAAGGCTACGGCTCCCGGCGATTCGCGAGAGGAGTTGAAGAGCATCTATGAAGTTACTCTTACCTGCCGCGTTCGGTCCGAATAACACGGAGAGGGGCTGGAGCTCAACCGCCACATCGCGGAGCGATTTGTACCTTTGAATATGGATCCGGCGAATCATCGAGCGACAACCACATGTTAATCCAGTTCCTGGAACGGCCGGTGGATCAACTGTTGAGGCTTTATTTCCCCTCCCCCAGGAACTTCACCAGCGCCGCATTAAACTCCGCAGCCTTCTCCACCATCGGGACGTGGCCGCAGTCATCGAACACCACCAGTTGCGCGCCGTGGATATCTTCGGCCAGCGCCTTGCCAGTGGCCAGCGGCACCAGTGCGTCTTCTTTGCCCCAGGCGACCAGCGTCGGAGCTTTGATAGCGCCCAACTTGCCGTCCACCATGTCTTCACCGCGCAGCAAAGAAGCGAGCATTCGGTCGATGGTATAGCCGTCGTTCTTGATCAGGTGGATGGCGAACGCGCGCTCGGCAAATTCTTCATTGGCGAAGCTCTTGTTGTAGAAGACTTCCGATAGGAGCTGCTCCTCCTGCGCTACCGTCGCTGGATTCAACGAGCGCAGTACATCGCTCGCGGGAGGCATCCCGCCTGTGCGTTTCGACGAGAGGCCCGCACTGTCAACGAGCACCAGCCGGTCTACCTTATCCGGATGCGCCAAGGCGAAATCCATGGCCACCCATCCGCCCATGGAGTTGCCCACTAGCGTGGCTTTCGTGATCCCAAGCTTCCGGTAGAACACATTCAGAAAATCCACCAGCGTGGCGACGCGGTAATCAATCAGCGGCTTGTCGGATTGCCCGAAGCCCACCTGGTCGGGCACGTAGACGTGATACTTCGCGGTCAGCGCCGGAACCGTGGTCCGCCAACTGGCACGGTCCGCGCCGAGGCCATGCAGCAGGATCACGTCCGGACCCGCGCCGGCTTCTTCGTAGACAATCTTCTGCCCGTAAATTTCCACATGCTTGATGTTCGGTTCCTGCGCCCAGGCAGCGGTGGCCAGGGCACACACGAGTGCGACGCGGGAAAGCATTTCGGCAACATCCTCCGTGAGGATGATTTTACTTCACGGCGATGGTCACGCCGGGCTGGCTTTGGTAACTGCCGGCCGTCAGCACTACCGGCACCGCGCCGCTCGGAATGTATCCGATGGGCACCTGAATGTTGATCTGCATCAGGCCTACAAAGCCGGGCGCGTCGCCGGCGAACAGCACGTTTGCGGGAATGTCGGCGATGCTCAGCGACACCGGCAGCACCGGCTTCGGATACGGCGCCTGCGCGCCCGCGCCTGTCACGCCGGCCGGATTCGTTTGTCCCGGCCCGGTGGCGTATAGCACGACGTACGATCCTTGCGGCGCAGGGTTTTTTGCCGAGTTGATGCTGCCATCCTGATTCACCACCACCGCGTTGCCCGTGCCGTAGTTGTCGGTGAACAGCGCCGGACTGGCGTCGGCCAGCGTGACCTGCATGTTTGCGATGGTGGTCCCCTCATAGACGATCTGCATTTGCGCAGCAGCCAGTCCGGCCACCTCGTAAGGCACTTGCGCGTTGATCTGATTCGCCTGCACGTAGAACAGCGGCGCGGCCACCCCGTTGAGCAGCACTTGCACGCTGCCGAGCGTGGTGGATAACTGGTTCGACGAGTTGAACGTCCCCGCCGCAGCCGTGGCCGGTCCCAGATTCTGGCCGAAGATCGTGAAGATCTCGCCTGGTGCGAGCGGCCCGGCCAGGGAACTCGCGGCATTGGCCACTGCCACGCCGATGGCCTGCGGTGGCGGCGATTGAGTTATGATCTGAGCCGGCGTCAGCTCGCGCACGCGATTGTTGCCGGAATCGGCCACGAACAGATCGCCCTGGCCATCGAATGCCAGGCCGTTGGGGCCGGACAGCGCGATCGTGAGCGCGGCGCCTGTATCGCCGTTGTAGGATGCGTCGCCGGTGCCCGCGATGGTGTTGATATTGCCGTCAGTCGTGACCACGCGCACGCGATTGTTGCCGGTATCGGCGATGTACACATTGCCGGCCGAGTCGACCGCCACGGCCGAGGGCACGCTCAGCTCGGCGTTCGCGGCCGGTCCGCCATCGCCGCCGAAACCGCTGACGCCCGTGCCGGCGACGGTCGACATGACGCCTTCCGGCGTGAGCATGCGTACGCACTGATTTTGGGTGTCGGCGATGTACAGATTGGCACTGCTATCAAGCGCCAGGCCCGAGGGATTGTAGACTTGCGGCAGCGCGCCGTCCCCGCCGTTGCTGAAGCCGGCCGTGCCGGTGCCGGCAATGGTGTGAATGTTCCCCGCCGTGTCGACCTGAATCACGCGATTGTGCGCGGTGTCGGTGAGGTAAACGTTGCCGGCCTGATCGGCGGTCACACCCTCAGGCGTGTCTATAGGCGTGAGCGCGGCCGCCTCGCCCTCGCCGCCGAAACCGGAGACGGTGCCATTGCCGGCAAATGTCGTAATCACCCCGGTTTGGTCGACGCGCCGCACGCGGTTGTTACCCGCATCCGCAATGTACAGGTTGCCGGAAGGATCGAACGTCAGTCCATTTGGGTTGTCCAGGCTCGCAATCGTGGCGGCCAGGCCGTCGCCCGCATAGGTTTGCGTGCCATCGCCGGCGAGGGTGACAATCGTGCCGCCGACGGCCATCGTGCGCACGCGCTGATTAGCGGTGTCGGAGATGTAAAGCGATCCCGCATTGAACGCCAGTCCGGAGGGCGCGTTCAAGACCGCCGTCAAGGGACTGCCGCCATCGCCGGCGTAGCCGAAAGTGCCATCGCCAGACACGGTAGTGATGACGGTGGTCGCGGCGGTCGACACGCGCACGCGCCGCGTTTCCGAAATATACAGATCGCCCGTCGAATCGAGAGTTACCTCTACCGGATGGATTAGGCCGGTCTGGAGCGCTGGCTGCCCATCGCCGGTATATGCGCCTGTGCCGGGCACCCCCGCCACGATCGTGAAGGCTCCCGCGGGTGTCAGCTTCCAAACGAACGATTCATAGCTTTCCGGGATATAGAGATCGCCGGCCTGATCCGCGGCGAGTCCTCCCAGCTGAATATTCGGAGCGCCAAAATTCTGCTCGGTTACGACGCTGGTGATTATACCGGTAGACGCGATCACCTTGCGAATGCGGACATTGAAGGAATCCACGATGTAAAGGTTGCCTGCGCCATCGAGCGCCAGTCCGGCCGGATAGGCCAGTTGGGCGGCGGTCGCCGGACCGCTATCGCCCCCGAACCCCGCGATTCCGATTCCAGCCACGGTAGAGATCGTCCCGCCGGGCGCCACGCTACGCACTCGATGGCCATTGAATTCGGAAATGTACAGGTTGCCCGCGTTATCCAGGGCCACGTTGCGGGGTCCGTTCAACATGGCCGCAGCGGCCGCACCGCCATCGCCCGCACTCCCGCTCTGGCCGGTGCCAGCGAAAGTTGAAATGTTGCCGTCGGTCGTGATGCAGCGCACACGGTTGTTTCCGAAATCGGCGATGTAGATGTTGCCGGCCGTGTCGAGGGCCAAGTCGTAGGGCTGATTTAACTGCGCGGCGGCGGCCGGACCGCCGTCGCCCGCGAAGCCGGGATGACCGTTGCCGGCAAGCGTGGAGATAATGCCGCCCGGCGTCACCTTGCGCACGCGATGATTGGCGGCGTCGGCAATATAGAGGTTGCCCGCGCGATCGACCGCCAGCCCCTCGGGCTGGGCCAATTGGGCGGTCGTGGCTTGTCCGCCATCGCCGACCAAGTCGCTTCCGGCGACTGTCGAGAGCTGATAGACCGGCGGCGCTGCCGCCATGGCACACCGGGTAATTGCCAGGGACAGAGCAATACCCCAAACGGGGATGTGCATATTCCCTAAAGGTGTGGTGATGACCGCGAGTTTTTCTCATCGACCGCAACTGGAGGACTAGGTAGGGTGATACTCGGCGTACACCATTTTGGTGACGACAATCGACGTAGGAGAATGTACAATCCCTCACATGCATGGCCAATTTGTTGGCCAAATCCAGAGGGAAGGATGTCGATCATGCCAAAGGAATCTGTACATGTTGTTGCTTGTCTTGCCACTCTGCTGGCGTTACTGCCGGCTAGCGCCCAGACGGACAATCGCACCATCGAAAGCCAAGCGGTATCGGAGGGAGTTCCGGGTTCGGTGCCGCGCCTGGTGAAATTCAGCGGTGTGCTTAACGCGCCGGGTCCGAAAACTGGAGGCCCCATCGGCGTGGAGTTTGCCATTTACCAGGATCAGACCGGCGGCGTGGCGCTTTGGTCCGAGATCCAAAATGTCGCAGTCGACGCCACGGGCCACTATACGGTATTGCTGGGCGCCACGAAAAACGGCGGACTGGCGCCGGAAGTTCTGGGAACCGGCGAGTCGCGCTGGCTGAGCATCACGCCGCTCGGTGGTGAGGCGCAGCCGCGCACTCGCCTGGTGAGCGTGCCCTATGCCCTGCGTGCCGAAGAGGCGCTGCGGGTGGCCGGTGTGCCCGCCAGTGATTTGGTGCGCAAATCGGACTTGAACGAATCGGTCCGGCAGACCATGCAGACGATGCAGACCGTGCAGCCGAAATCGCAGGCGGCTCAGGCGACCTCTAACGCCAGTGGTCCGACTGCATTTTCAGGTAGCACCACCACGCAGATCGTCACTGTCCAACAGACCGGCACGGGCAAAGGCGTCGTGACCACGGCGGCCAGTGGGGTCGGGACGTCATCCACGGGCGGCACCGTCGGTGTGCTGGGCACGGCTACCGCGGCGACTGGAATAGGCGTGCAGGGCGTTGCGAACAACGCGGCTGCCGGAGGCGCGAATATCGGCGTGTACGGACTCGGCTCGAGCATTGCGAGCACGGGCGTCAAGGGACAGGGATCGGCCTTCGGCGTTACGGGGACTGCCGGGAATGCCGGCGGCGTGGGTGTGCAGGGACAATCCACGGATATCACGAGCGTTACGGGAAACGACTTCGGCGTGCAAGGTGTCGCGCACAATGCGACCGGTGCGGGCGTCGAGGGCAGTAATCTCTCTACAAGCGGTGCCAGCGTCGGCGTTTTAGGAATCACCTCCAGTAACTCGGGAATTGGCGTCCAAGGGAACGTCAAGGCGCCTTCGGGCAGCGGAGTCTCGGGAATCAATATGGCCACCTCGGGCAATGCTTTTGGAGTCTCCGGTTCGTCCGCCAGTACCGCGGCGAACGCCGCCGGAGTGAATGGATACGAAAGCGCCACCACCGGCCAGGTCTTCGGCGTCAATGGCAACACAAGCAGCACAGGCTCTTTTGCCGCCGGCGTGAGTGGGTTCGAAGGCGCAACTTCGGGACAGGTCTACGGCGTTGCCGGTTCCACGAGTAGCACGGGATCGGGTGCTGCGGGTGTAAGTGGTAATTCCGGCGCTAGTTCCGGCCTGGTGTACGGCGTGAGCGGAAACGCGATCAGTAGCACCACGAATGCCGCCGCCGTGTGGGGTTACGAAGGCGCCGCTAGCGGTCAGGTGTACGGCGTCAGCGGCAGCACCAACAGCACGGGATCGTACGCCGCGGGCGTCACGGGATGGGAAGGCGCCGTCACGGGGCTGGTAGATGGCGTGAGCGGGAGTACCAACAGCACCACGAACGGCGCGACCGGCGTGAGCGGCTTCGAAGGCGCCGCTACGGGCAGCGTCTATGGTGTTAGTGGCACGACCTCGAGCAATTCGAACGGAGCGATCGGCGTGTTCGGCAACGCCACGGGCACGACCGGTCAGGTTTTTGGCGTTGGCGGGGAGACATACAGCACCGGAGTGGGATCTGCCGGCGTGATTGGCTTCGAAGGCGCGACTACTGGAAACGTTGTCGGCGTCAACGGCAGCACAACCAGCAGCGGTAACGGATCCGCCGGCGTCGTCGGTAACGCGGAGGCGACCACTGGGCAGACCTCCGGCGTCAGTGGGACTAACGCAAGTACCACAACGAACGCCGCCGGTGTGAGCGGGTTCGAAAGCGCCACCACCGGGGAAGTCTTCGGAGTGACCGGGAGCACGAATAGCTCAACGAGTGGTTCTTCAGGACTGAACGGCTACGAAGGCGCGACGTCCGGCGGACCCGTCTACGGCGTGAGCGGTTACACGGCCGGTACGGGCGGAATTGGAGTCTTCGGCAGCGCCGGGGCAACCTCCGGCTTCGCGGTAGGCGTGGAAGGCGCGACCGCCAGCCCGGCCGGTATGGCGGGCCAGTTCGTGAACACCAGCGGATCCGGAACGGTGATCGCCGGCCAGTCGGGGCCCAGCTACACCACCATCTTCAGCGTGGATGCGGCCGGTAACGGCACCTTCTCCGGCAATTTGACCGTCAGCGGACGGGTGACCAAGGGCAGCGGCTCATTCAAGATTGATCATCCGCTCGACCCTGCGAACAAGTATCTGTCGCATTCCTTCGTGGAATCGCCGGACATGAAGAATTTCTATGACGGCGTCGTCACGCTCGACGCCGGCGGCGCCGCCCAAATCACCCTGCCCGATTACTTCGAAGCATTGAATCGCGATTTCCGTTATCAATTGACGTGCATCGGCGGTTACGCGCCGGTGTACATCGCATCCGAAATCTCCGGCAACAAGTTCTCGATCGCGGGCGGTACGCCGGGGCTGCGCGTATCGTGGGCCGTAACGGGGATTCGCAAAGATGCCTACGCCGTCGCGCATCCGATTGTGGTCGAGGAAGATAAAGCCGCCAACGACCGCGGCCGCTATCTGCATCCGCAGGAACTGGGCCAGCCCGCGGATCTCCGCATCCACTAACCCGGCCAATCCGGCACGGTGGCACAATGGTCGTATGGCCAGGGCCACCGAACTTAGCGTTAACGGCATACGCCGGCCGGTCGAGGCCGATCCCGATACGCCGCTGCTGACGGTGTTGCGGGATCACCTCGACCTGACCGGCACGAAATACGGATGCGGCGAGGGCCAGTGCGGCGCGTGCACCGTACTGCTCGACGGCCAGCCCGTGCGCTCGTGCATCACGCCCCTGCGCGCCGCGGCGGGCAAGAGAGTCACTACCATCGAAGGCATCCATCACCCGTTGCAGGATGCTTTCCTCGAGGAGGGCGCGATGCAGTGCGGCTATTGCACCTCCGGCATGATCGTATCCGGAGTAGCGCTGCTCGAAAAGAATCCGCAGCCCAGCCGCGAGGAAATCGTGCGGTACATGAACGGCAATATCTGCCGCTGCGGCACTTATCTCCGCATCGTTGCGGCCATTGAAAAGGCGGCCGCGCATGCTTGAAATTGAACGCTACGAACTCACTGCGCCGCCGGCGTACAAATTCGCCGTGGATCGCCGCGATTTTCTGGGCCTGCTAGGCGGCGGCCTGCTGATCGTATTCTCCGCGAGCGCCCAGGAAGGCCGCGGATTCCGCAGATCCGAGGCATTGCCGCAGGATCTGGACGCCTGGCTGCACATCGGCGATGACGGCCTGGTGACGGTGTGCACGGGCAAGGCGGAAGTCGGACAGAATACGCGCACTTCGCTGAGCCAGGCCGCGGCCGAAGAGCTGCACTGCCCGATTGCGTTAATCAAACTGGTGATGGCCGATACGGCGCTGACGCCCTATGACATGGGCACGTTCGGCAGCCGCAGTACGCCTACCATGGCGCCGCAGATCCGGCGGGCGGCGGCCACCGCGCGCGAAGTGCTGCTCGACTTAGCTGCCGAACGATGGAAGACCGATCGCGCCAAGCTGACAATCGCCGATGGCAAGGTCACTTCTGCCGATGGCAAATCGATTCGGTTCGGTGAACTGACGAAGGGCCAGCGTTTGACCCGCACGATCCCGCGCGACGAAGCCGTGGCCCGTCCACTCGGCCAATCCGCGGCGAAGGTGAATGGACGCGAGTTTGTCACCGGGCAGCACAAGTATACGTCTGACATGCACCGCCCCGGGATGCTGTACGGACGTGTCCTGCGCGCACCGGCATTCGGTGCGACCCTGACGAATCTGGATGTGCCCAACTCACCCGGCGTGACCGTAGTCCACGAGAGAGACTTCGCCGGGGTGGCAGCTCCCGATCCGCAGGCCGCAGCGCACGCGTTGAGCCAGCTCAAGGCTGAGTGGAACAGCCAACCAGCGCGCGTGTCCTCCGGCACGGATCTTTACGAGCATCTGAAGAAGACCGCGTCACCGGGCGAAGACAATATGCATGGATCGCTTGACGCCGGCCTGGCGGATGCCGACGTCAAACTGCAAGCGACATATACGGTAGCCTACATCGCGCATGCTCCTCTCGAACCGCGCGCGGCTCTGGCGGAGTGGAACGGCGGCAGGCTGACCGTCTGGACCGGCACACAATGCCCGTTCCGCGTGCGGGAAGAACTGGCCGAAGCGTTCGGCATTTCGCAGGATCGCGTGCGCGTAATTGTGCCCGACACCGGATCGGCATACGGCGGCAAGCACAGCGGCGAATGCGCCGTGGAGGCGGCGCGCCTGGCGAAGGCCGCCGGTAAACCGGTGAAAGTTGTCTGGACCCGTGAGGAAGAGTTCACGTGGGCGTATTTCCGGCCCGCGGGTGTAATTGAGGTTTCGAGCGGCGCGCGGCGCGACGGCGCGATCACGGCGTGGGATTTTCATAATTACAACTCGGGTGGCTCCGCCATCGATGGCCTGTACGATATTCCCAACCGGCGCACGACGTTTCATCCGGCGGACTCTCCGCTGCGGCAGGGATCGTATCGCGGCCTGGCCGCCACCGCGAATCACTTCGCTCGCGAGGTCCACATCGACGAACTGGCGCATGCCGCGGGAGTGGAGCCGCTCGCATTTCGTCTGAAGAACATCAAAGATCCGCGGCTGCGCGCTGTGGTCGACGCCGCTTCTGAGCGCTTCGGCTGGGGCAAAGGTTCCGGCATTGGAATGTCTTGCGGGTTCGAGAAGAACGGCTACATCGCCACGTGTGCGCAAGTCACCGTGGAGGGATCGCGCATCCGCGTACGGCGCGTGGTACAGGCTTTCGATTGCGGCGCCGTAGTAAACCCGGACCATTTGAAAAACCAGATCCAGGGCGCCATCTCGATGGCGCTGGGCGGCGCGTTGTTCGAGCAGATCCGATTCAGCGACGGCCGGATCGAGAACGCGCGCTTCTCGCAATACCGTGTGCCGCGTTTTGCCGACATCCCGGGAATCGAAGTGGTACTAGTCGACCGGCCCGATTTGCCTTCCGCCGGCGCCGGTGAGACGCCCATTGTAGGGCTCGCGCCCGCCGTCTCAAATGCCGTCTTTCACTTGACGGGCAAGCGTTTGCGCAGCTTGCCGATGCAGTTATAGCCATCTTCTGTACCGTTACGAATATTCCCTGTACCGGTACCCCAAACCAGTGGTGTGCGGCGGCTCAGGCTCTATCATCGAATTAGAGCTTATGAGCAACCGGATCGCAAACTTATTACTCGCTGCTGGACTATTCTGCATCATGCCTGCAGCCGCGAGCACTATCCTGGTGACTGAGAGCTCGCAAGTAACTTTGTCCGCCGGCGACAGCCTGCTGTTCTATGTGTCGGCCAGTAATATCCGCGACCTGTCGGAGATCGAAGTAGTGCTGGGCGGAATGCCTTCCGCTGCGCCTGTATCACCTATTCCCGGCACTTCCGGCGTGTATGTCTCGGGCATCTTATTCAGCGGCACAATCGAATCGGCCAACGGGTCTTTCTCAATTCCACTTACCGACCCCGACGCGGCCAGGCTCGGATTGCCAGCGAACGATTTGCTCCTGACTACTGCAGGCCATAGCGGCGAATCTTATTCCGGAACTATCGATCTGCTTTCAGGCGGTGCGGCACTCAGTTCGCCGGAAGCCGCGGCGCTATTCAGCTCCGGCGAAGCGGTGCTTGATCTGCGCGAGATCAGCGGTTCATATACCTTCGGCTATCCGGGATCGACGCTCGCTAACGATTTCTCGGCGACGCTCTCGAATTCCTGTGGCACCGAGAGTTGGGGCGCGCGCGTCCTGCAGGTGAACGCCATGACGCCCACCCCCGAGCCGGCCACCTGGAACCTGATACTGATCGGCGTCACCATGATCGGGCTGAGCGTTATCAGCGAGCGGGTGCGCCGGCGGAAAAGTGGATCCGGCCGCTAGTCATTTCCGCAACGCCGCTTGTTTGTCCGGCGGCAGTTCATCCAACAGCCTCGTATATACCGCGTTGGTCCAGCCGAAGCCCGCTTGGTTCGACTGGTAGCCGAATTTGATGCTGCTGCTGTCCGTGCCGCGCCGCACCACATCGTACTTCTCGACGATGAAACCGACTTTGCGATACTCATCGCGAACCAGCGATAGAAACTCCTGCGAGATGCGATCGGCGTCCGCGTTGAATCCGTAGTGACGCAGGCCTTCCACCGCGATCATCTCGAGCGGCGCCCACCCGAAGGGCAGGTCCCACTGATTGCCGCTATCGAACGTGCTGGTCGCCAGACCACCCGGCTTTTCAAACGCTGGTAAGTTCTTCCGCACGGCCGCCGCCTGCTCGGGGCTTGCAATGCCCGCCCACAACGGATAGAACGTCGTTAGAAACGGATAACGCCTGACCGTACGATGCGGGAAATTGTAGTCGAAGTAGAATCCCTCGTTGGCGTCCCACATCAGGTGGTTGATCGATGCCGCGCGGCCGGCTGCGCGTTTGCGCCAGACCGCGGCATCGGCGTCGTTGCCCAGAATCGCGAGGATCTCTGCCGTCTGTTGCTCCATCAGGTACAACAGTGAGTTAAGACCAACCGGATCGTAGTGGATGATATCCACGCTGAACGGTCCGAACCGGTTGGAGGGGTCGAACCCGGACTCGCGCATGGACCGGTCACCTTTATAAAACAGATCGGTCAGTATGTTCCGTTTCTCGTCGAAGAATTCGCCGGCTTCGTAGGCGGTGACCTTATGTGTCCGGTAGTATTCTTTGACGCGATCGTAGTGCGTCAGCCCTTGAGCATCGCGTTCGGCGGAAACGGACTCTGGCGCCGGGCCGTCGCCCAAGTCATAATATCGCGACAGGCCGGTAGACGGCGTCAGATGCGGATCGCTCGTCCAGAAGCGGTAGTAAGCCTCGATCGCGGGCACAGCATCCGCCAGCCACTTGCGATCCTTAGTACGCTGATAAACGCCCAGCACCATCTGAGTCAGGAAAGGCGGTTGCGAGCGAGTCAGATAGTAAGTACGGTTGGCGTTGAGTATCTTCCCGTAATTGCGGATTTCGTAAATGAAATTGTCCGCCATGTCCTGGGCAAGGGGAACTTCATTATCGCGCAGGAGGCCGAGCTGGATGAAGTAACTGTCCCAGCCATACATCTCGTTGAAGCGGCCGCCCGGAACTACGTATGGGCGCGGCAGATAGAGCAGACCTTGCTCCGTGATGGCGGAGACGTCCGCTGGCAGCTTGCGGATCTCGATCTTCGAGAAATCCGCCGCCGGCATCTCTGCGTGCAGACTGCGCTCGATCTGCGGCAGATTCTCGCGCTCGGGAATGTAGACCGGCCAACGGCCATTCGGCAGGGGCTTGAATTTCGGATCTATAGCCGCCCGCGCCAGGTCCTGATTCGAACGCGTCAAGACTCCCCACATCCGGCGGATATAATCCTGGATCGGCGCGACCGGCTTGGCCGGCGCCGTCTGCGCGGCCAGTACGGCGGCAAACAGGGCCGCGATCGAAACGGAAATGAAGGAACGTGTGCGTTGTGGCAAGAAAACAGTATATTACTTTAAGCCATGTATATCGGAATTTTTTCTGCCGCGTGGGCGGCGATGCTGCTCGCGCCGCCGGCCGTGACCGTCCAGGCCGAGCGCCTCACTGAACGCCCCGTTCTGAAGCCCTCTGCCCTGCCCTGGATGGTGTCCGGCGCCTTCAACCCCGCGGCAGTCCTGTATCGCCGCAAGACCGTACTGCTTTTTCGCGCACGTGACATGCGCGGCACGTCTCGCATCGGCTATGCGGAGTCAGAGGACGGCTTGACGTTCAAGGTCGATCCACATCCCGCGCTCGCGCCCGAGGCAGCTTATGAACGGAACGGCGGCGTTGAAGATCCGCGCGTCCTGCGCATCGGCACAACTTACTACATGACCTACACCGGTTACAACTTGCACGACGCCCAGTTGTGCCTGGCCACCTCGCAGAATCTGCGGCGCTGGCAGCGGCGCGGTGTGATTCTGCCCGCATACCACGGCGCCTGGGTCACGGGCTGGACCAAGTCTGGCGCGATTGTGCCCGAACGCGTCAACGGCAGATGGTGGATGTATTATCTGGGTACGCGGCATGACGCCGACGGCAAGGACCGCGACTATATGGGACTGGCCAGCTCCACTGACCTGCTGCACTGGTCGGATGCGACGAAGCAGCCGGTGCTTGAACGCCATAGCGGCGCATTCGACTCCCGGGTGATGGAGCCGGGGCCGCCGCCGATCGTCACCAAGGCCGGCATTTTGCTGCTTTACAACGGCGCAGACGACAAACTGGTGTATGGTCCTGGCTGGGTCTTATTCGACAAAACGGATCCAAGCCGGGTACTGGCGCGCTGTGATAAGCCGTTCATGCTGCCGAAGCTCCCGTGGGAGCGGATTGGAACTGTGCCGAACGTGATTTTTCTCGAAGGCGCCGTAGCCCGTACAACCGACCCCCTCGATTTGACGGGTTACTATGGCGGTGCGGATCAGTACACTGGCGCGATGCGGATCCGGATCCAGGTCCGCTAGATCGGACTGTCTGAGCCGCGCGGATGCACATGCACGGCCATCAGCTCCGACTGTACGGGCACGCCGCCGCTGACTTTCACCTTCAGGAGAGCCTCGAACGGCGGAAGATGCCGGCGTGCCGCGGGACCTAACCGCGAGATCAACTCATCCAGACGCCCTGCCCGGCAGACGTATTCGACGGCTGCTTGCGTGCCGAACGTCGTGATGCCCGCCAGGATCAGCACACGCCGGCTGGCATTCAGGCCCGAAGTAACCGCCACCAGGGCATAGTCCTCGGTGATTGGCGGCTCCGACGCAATGTACGAACCCTGCTCGCCCGCGCCAGGATGCAGGTTGGAAATCATCAAGTCGCCCTTGCGCGGGTTCGACGCCTTGCGGTCAAACACGAAATCCCGCGTTCCGGGCAACTCGCGCAGCGAGAGGTTTTCCGATGGCGAACCGATGAACACCAGATCGCTTGTCTTCGCATCGTCCCAGGTTAAGAGCCTTCCACGCTTGATGCGCAACTCCTGGTGGAGGGCCGTGAACACCTGGTCGAGATCGTGGATGGCCATCACTTCGCCCACTCCGGTGTAGTGATCCAAGATCGCCTTGCCGGCGTCCAGCGCCGGGTTGTAGTAGCGCAAACCCGTTTCCGGACGGCCCACAAACTCAGCGTTACTGTAAACTACCAGCGGTGCTTCAGGGCCTCCGATAAACGTTCCCCAAAACTCCTTCAGGCTGGGCGACGTTTGCTCAGAACCTGCCGCCGATGGAGGCGCCGTGAAGCGCGACACCGCAAACGCAAGCACGCCGACGATCAGGGCGCCGATCAGGATGGAAAGGAAAAACCACGAAAGTGGATAGGTGCGCTGCGGCAGCGATTGGGGCGGTTCGGGCGCAGGCGCCGGAATCTCCGCCGGCGGGCGCACGTGATAAGTGAGCGAATACGCACCTTTCGGGATTTCGATGAGCAGGCGGTCGACCGCCCCTTCGCCGGAATAGTATTCCGCCAATTTAGAGCGGAGCCGTCCGGTCTGCACACGCACCGTCGAATCCAGGCGCGGATCGAAATCCGCCGGACGGCCAAAGACCTCCGTGGCAATCTGGTATTCCTTCAACGGCGTGCCCGGCGCATCGAGCGAATGCTCGCCCAGATACCTGAGAAGTTTGCACAGCGACTCCGATCCGTGCAGAATCGCGCTGCGGTTCAACTTCTCAATTTGCGCATGCAGCGCCTCTCGTTCGATACTGGCAGCTCCGTTTTCCCTCATTTAACCCGGATTAACAATATCGCTAAGTCTATGCAAAACGGGACGCGGAGTCAAGTAACATAAGTGCAGAAATTGTCAACACTGATTTGTATGAAAGCCGCATCCCTCCGTTCAGTATAATGGACCGGAGTGCGAGTCCCCAGCGTGTTTTTGTGGCTTTGTGTCGGGCTGATTGCAGCCAGCCCGGTCGCGGACTTGGTGCGCCGCGCCGCCGCCCTGAAGGCGAAGGGTGACGCAGCCGGCGCGCTTGCGCTCTATCAGCAGGCATCCGCGCTCGATCCCAAATCCGCGGCCCTCCAGGACGAGGCCGGATTTCTGCTGGCGGTGCTAAACCGCCGCGACGAAGCCATCCAGAGTTTCGAACGAGCGCTCGATCTGGATCCCAAATTTGCTCCGGCTCAGTATCATCTGGGCGCGGCCTATTGGATTGAAAACAAGGTAGCCCTCAGCATTCCGCACTTGCAGAGCGCGGCGGCTCTCGATCCCGGTAACTTCGAGTATCAGTTCCGATTAGGGGAGGCCCTGAAGTCGCAGGGTAACTACACCGATGCCCTGCCGCATCTGAAGGCTGCGGTCGCGGCAGACGCCAGGCACTGGGATGCATGGAACTCCCTGGGACTGGCCTTGCAGAATACAGGCGACCTGGCAGGCGCCGTCGACGCCTATCAACACGCCGTCGATCAGAACCCGGCTGATCCGGACGCGCGTAACAACCTGGGGACTGCGCTGGTGAAAACCCGCCGCCCGGACGAAGGCATCGTGCAGTTTCAGAAGATCCTGGACGCCGATCCCTCCTACAATATGGCGCGTGTGAACCTGGGGTACGCCTACATCCAAAAGGGCTACTTCGAAAAGGCCGTGGATCAGTTGCGCGAGGCGGTCCGGCGCGATCCGGACCTGGCCGGTGCGCACTACGATCTGGGTATTGCGCTGAAGAACAGCGATCAGATCGACGCCGCCAAGACCGAGCTCCAGCGCGCGCTCGAACTCGATCCCAGCCTTGCGGAGGCACACTACACGCTCGGCATTGCTTATTGGCAGACCGGAGATTTCGAGGAAGCCGCCAAGCAGATGCAGGCGGCCATCGCGTTGCGACCCAACTACGGCCTCGCCTATTTCATGCTGGGGACGGCACTGAAGCAGAAGGGCGACCGCGACGGCGCCGAGGCTGCCCTGCGCACTGCCATTCGCCTGGATCCGGACGATCCCGGCCCTTACAACACCCTGGGCCAGTTACTCCGGCAAAAGGGTGACTTGGACGGCAGCAAGGCGGCGTTTGCCAAGGGTGAGCAGGTGAAACAGGCCAAAGAAGCCGAGCTAGGGAAAATGTTACAAAGGAAACAGTAGCTACTGGGACTGCTTGAGCTTCTCCCACTCGTTCAGCAGCTTCTTGCCTTCCGCTGTCTGACCGGCTTGGATCAAGGTGCGGCCGAGCAGGTAATGCGCCGACGCGTTTTGCGGGTCCATCTGCAAGGCGCGGCGCAGCATGCGCTCGGCCTCGGGCAAGTTACCTTTCTTCAGATAAGTCTTGCCAAGCAGGATATACGGACCGCTATAAGTCGGATCGAGCCAGACGGCACGCTGCAGCGGAGGTACGGCGTGTTCCCAATCCTCGCTGCGCGTATAAGTGTCGCCCAGCCGGTAGTAGGCTTTGGCGAAGCCGGGGTTGAGCGCGATCTCGCGCTGGAGCTCTTGCGCGGCACGATTGAGCTGCGCGCGATAGATAGCGATTTCTCCGAGCATGTAGTGCGCCTCGGGGATCTTCGGATCGCGCGTCACGGCCGCTTCCAGTTCGCTCTGCGCATCATCTTCGAATTCCAGTCGCATCAGCATTTGCGCCGCGAACAGCCGGGCGCCCGCAGATTCAGGCGGAACGCCGTACAGTGACGCGAATGCAGCCCGGCCTTTGGCGACCTGGTGCGTCTGCAGATAACAATTCCCCAGCAGGAAGAATAACTCGTTATTGCGCACGCCGGAGGCTCGCGCCTTTTCGAGCAGCGGGATGGCGGCATGCAGGTGCCCCGCCAGGTATTCTTTGCGCGCCGCGACCTCCGCTGCAGGCGGCTGCGGGCGATTGGCCGGCGGCTGGCGATGGGCAGCATCTTCCAGCCACCGCCGGACGGTTTGATCGTGCGGGTCCATCTGCGCGGCGTGCTGCCACGCCACCCGTGCATCGTCCACGTCGCCGCGCTCGAGATACGCCGTGCCGATCAACACGTAAGGGCCGTTGTGATTCGGATTCAGCCAAATAGCGCGCTGCAGAGTAGCGAGAGCGTCATCCCACCCGCCGCGATTTTCATAGGCCGCGCCAAGCCGATAGTACGGCATAAAGAAGACCGGATCCCTAGTGATCTCTTTCTGGAACTCGGCGATTGCCTGGCTGTAGTCGCGCTGCGCGAGCGCGGCTTCACCCAATAAATAATGCGCTTGCGGAATGCGCGCGTCGGCCTTGATCGCCAGACCGGCTTGCGCGGCCGCATCTGCCATCATTCCGGCGCGCAGCATCATGAGGGCAGTAATTAGGTGCGCCGCGCTAGAATCCTTGCCGGCATCGAAGACCGCCGCGTAAGCCTGAACGGCCTGGTCGCCGGCATGCGTCTGGAGGCATGCGTTACCCAGCATGAATTCGGCCACCAATGCATCGGGACCGCTGGCGGCGGCTTTTTCAAACCACGGAATCGCCTCCGCGAAGCGATGCGCTGTGTAAGCTTGCATGCCCGCCTGATAGGCGCTGGCTTGCAGGAAGAAAAGGAACAGCGGGGCGATTATCACTGCTGCTGCGCCTCCAGGATCGCGCGCGCCGCCTGCAAATTGTGGCGCGCCGCCTCGAACGTGGGATCGATACGCAGAGCTGCTTCGAATTCGGGTACCGCTTCGCGGATGCGTCCAAGACGCGCCAGCACAGTTCCCAGATCGCTGTGGAGCGACGCATCCGTTTGCCGGAAATCGAGCGACTCACGCAAGTGCGCGGCGGCGGCTTCGAGTTGGCCGGCCTTGGCGTTCTCATCGCCCCACAATCGCAGCACTTCGCCCAGATGCTGACGGGCGCCCTCGTCGTGAGGGCTGTCGTCGAGCACTCTTCGAAACGCCTCCGCCGCCGGTTCCCAGCGCTGCTGTTCCGCATACGCGTTGGCCAGGTTATAGCGCGCGTTGGTGTAACGCGGATTCGCTGCGAGCGCGCGCACGAACAGCCCCACTGCCTCACTGATGTTCCCCGCTGAGAGTAGTGCCGCGCCGAGCGTGTTCAACGCCACGGGATGATCCGGCGGCGCCGCCACAGCACCGCGCAGGTAGCGGATCGCATCGGTTTGGTCGCCGCGCGCCAGCATCAGCGCGCCCAGGTTGAACTCCGCTGTGAACTCGCCCGGATATTTCTCCAAACGATGACGCATGATCGCTTCCTGCAACTCCATGCGCCGGTCGCCTCCGCCGCGCGGCAACACTTGCAGCCACAGGTGGCCCATTTCGTCAGTGGCCTGATTTCCGCCGCGCACGCGCTGGGGCGGCTGATTCGGATTGCGCGGATTCGCCGCCGAGTTGTCGTAGTGGTAGCGCATCGAGACTACAGTTCCCTTAGGCAGGAATACCGGCTCTTTGTAGCGGTAGACGGCTTGCCAGTTCACATCCCAATCCGGAATGCGGATCAGCCACCGGCGCGTGCCATCGGGCAGAGTTGCGTAGCCTTCCAACAGGTGACCGAGATAGTGCGCGTGTGGATAGACGCCGAGCACGTCCAGATCCATGGGAACCACGAAATCGTCGCTCACCTGAAAGTCCGCGTCGCCCGCCGGAATGTCGAGCGCGCTGTCGTGTTCGAGTTGCACCAGCATCGGATACTTCGTGCCGGGATGATCGGTGAAGTACAAGCCGATCGAAGGCTGCACTAACTCGGGCTTACCGGTCGTCTGCATATGGACGTTCAGGACCAGGTCCGTGCCGGGATCGGCTCGCCAAGCCATGCCGTCCGGCTCGACCCACGGCGTTCCGCCCGGCTTCCAAAACAGAAAGTGACTGTCGGGATCGAATGTGTCCGACTCGATGCTCAAATCCATGCCGGGGAAACCCGCGCCTGGGGTTTTCTCCTGCATGCGCGCCGACCGGCTGCGGTCGATCAAGACATTGGCATGATGCACGGCGCGTACGTTGCCGGGGCGGATCTCGATCGCCTTCACCCACCGCGCCGCCGGCACGTCCAGCGGCAGCACGAAGTTCCAATACTGATCGGGACCGTCGGCGCGCAGATGATACGGCGCGGGTGCTTCAATCACCATGTCCGGCTTTCCGAGCTGCCAGCCTGGAACGAACTTGGGAAGCGGCGGCGCATCGGCCGGCGAACCCGCCGGCGCTCCGGCTCGCACCCAGTCTTCGATCGTCCGGATCTGTTCATCGGTGAGACGCCGCTCGTCTTCGAATTCGCCATAGCCTGCTTCCGGCAACCACGGCGGCATGTATCGCCGCTTGATGACCGAGACAATCTGGCGCCCGCGTTTGCTGACGTCGGTGTAAGTGAGCAGCGAAAACGGACCAGGCTCGCCGGGGCGGTGACAAGGCGCGCAGGAATGGTAAACGATGGGCGCGATCTGTTTATAAAAAGTAATGGACTCGGCCCGCGCTGCACATACTCCCAACGCCAGCACGGCAAACAGCCGGTGCATGCAGGTATTATCGCAGAATTGTTTCATTCCGCCGACCGGATATCGATGTTTTGCGGCATGAAGCGCAAGTATTCCCGCAACACCTCGCGACTATCTGATTCGCGTCCGGCCTTCTTATAGAGATCGGACAAGGCCAGGTACGGGTCCCGCTGGGAAGGATCCAGCGCAATGCTGCGGCGCAGTTCTTGAATCGCATCCGCCGTTTTGCCCGCACGTCCCAGCGCCGCACCCAGGCAATACGCATAGCGGGCATTCGAGGGATCCTGTTGCGCGGCTCGGCTATACAAGCGGAGAGCCAGCTCCGACCGTCCGTCCGCCAGTAGGATCGACGCGAGATCGGCTTCGACGATTGACTCTTGTCTTTGCTGCGGCGAAAGGTGCGCCAGGATGTCGTACGCCCGGTTCAGATCTGGTCCCGTGTGGGTAGTAACGGCTAGGTCGAAGTAGGCCAGCCCCAGATCGCGGCTTACTAGTCCGGGATCGGGCTCGCGCCAAGGCTTCGGTGTGGAGTCGACGTCAACCGCCAGCGGCTGCGATCGCTTCACGCGCGGAATACTATGATCCGTAATAGCGGAGTGAGCCACGTTGGTTGGCCGCAGCCGCGGCATGTGGCAGCTCACGCATTCCGCGGCTGCCTGGTGGCGTCCTTCGGCAAACAGGCCGGCATGGCAGGACAGGCACACCTGCCGCACCGCCGCCGCCCGATTGGATTCGCTTGCATGCGGATTGTGGCACGTGCCGCACCACAAGCGGCCGCCGCTTTGCTGCGCGCACTGGCTGCGGGCCAGCAACTCACTCTGGCTTACCGCTCTCAAGGTCCCCGGCGCGGCATTACCGAGGTAGGTAACGAAAACGCTTTCGGTGTTCTCGCCTGGCTGGAAACTCCACCAGTCGCGTCCCGGATTGAGTATTCTGACCGCGCCCTCCAGATGACACTGTTCACAAACGCTGTCGCGCTGCGAAGCGGGTAGCCTCGCCGGATTCACGATTGAGCCTGGGACCGGACTCTTCAGATGCGCGGCCGGTGAACCGTGACAGCGATCGCACGAGATCGCGGTAAATGGCGGATCTTCAAACTGGTTCGTCGTTCCCTTCACTAGGTTCAGAGATCCGGTGTGGCAGAAAAGGCAACTGCTCGAAATCTGTTGCGTAAAATCGACATGTGTCTCAGTTTCATATCCCGGCGTCAGATCCCATTTCTTGGTTTGGGTATAGTAAGAAGCCGGCGACTGATAAAGAAAGCGACCCAGCCGGACTATGTAGCTGTATCCGACGAGCCCGGCGCCCACTGAATATGCTACTTGATATTTGGCGGCTAATCCGCGGCGTTCCAGCTTATGTTCCAACTGTGAACCGTGCGCCTTGATCGATAGCGTACTTCCGGAAAGCGCATGGACGATCCGGCCTTCCGAAAAAACGGATGGCGCACCAATCGAGTTTCCCATCGGAGAGCGCGCGAACGCAGCCGTCTCCGCAGGATGACACCGCGCGCAGGGCGGCGCGGCATGCATGGACCCGCCTGACGCCAGAAGCATCGTGCCGATCCATAACGGGCAGCAAGATCGCGCCATCACCGTTTCACCGCTTCGCTACGTTCGGGTCGATCTTAGTAGCCAGGGCAATCTCGGATTCCGCTTCGGCAGTTTTCTTCTGCTGTTCCAATGCCAGGCCGAGGCTGTAGTGCAGCGACGCTAGCAGAGGATTCACATCCAGACCCTGGCGGTAAATCTTGATGGCGTCGTCGTACTGGCCTTTTGCATAGAGCGCGGCGCCCCAATTCAAATACGCCAAAACATAATCCGGGTCGATCTCGAGGGTGCGCTGGTATTCCGCAATTTCGTCGGGCTTGCCGAGCGCGCCGTCCGCCAGCGCCAAATTGAAATGCGCGCCGGCATCCCGCGGATAAAGCTGGACGGCGATTCCTAGAATTCCGGCGCTCACGGTGGGGTTGCCCGCTTGCCCATAGGCCGCGCCGAGCCAGGTTAACGCCCGCAATAAGTGCGGGTAGATCTTCAGCGCCTCGAGTAACTCGGCCATAGATTCCTGTTGCTTGCCTTCTTTCCGCAGGTCCATCGCTTTGTTGAAGACAGCCTCGGCACTTTCGCGAAAGTTGCGCGCCGTGCGCTGCAAGATGACATATTTTCCATTCGCCTCGATCACACGCGAGATTTGCCCGGGATCGAGCTTGAGCGCCTCCGCTGACCAGGCGGGATCGAACCTATCCTTTTCGATGTCTCCCAGATATCCGCCGTTCTCGCCCGAGGCACGCTCGACCGAGTTGGCCCGCGCGAGGTCGAAGAAAGATCCGCCCGCTTCGATTTGACGGTGGATATCGGCCGCCTTGCCCCGATCGTCCAATACGATCATGCGGAGATACATGTGCTTCGGAATGATCGTGGTGCACCATGCCGGATTGTGTGCGACGGCTTTAGTCTCCTGCTCGGGCTGCACGCGGATCCAGTGCTCCGCAATGGTGAATGCGCCGCGAATTTCGTTCTTCATATGACAGCCGACGCAGCCGTTAACACGGTTGACCGGGCACAGGCCGGCGTGCCTCGTTACAGTCTGGCTGTGGCAGCGTAAACAGGTTCTTACAGCGCGCGTCTCGAGCACCGCGCGCGGCGCATCCTGGTGCGGATTGTGGCAATTCGTGCACGTGATCTCGCCGCCGCTCTGCCGCCAGCATTCGCTGTTCTTCAAGGCCGTGACCTGATCGGAAATCAGCGTATCGTCCGGCATGGGATCTTCGATCACGCTCGATCCCGCATGACATTGCGTGCAGGGCCGGAAGCGTTCGGAGAGGGGAAGCTTATCCGGGTTCAAGATACCTGGGCTTCGGGCGTGGCTACCGAGTGCGGTTAAGTGCGTCCGGCCGGGACCATGACAGTTCTCACAAGAAACTCCCACCTCGACATGTGTGCCATAAGTGCGCGGCAATCCGTGGCAGCCGAGACATCGCTTCTCCAGATATGGCGTCAGCACGCGGCCGAAGGCTGTCTCGTAAGTCGTGGGCTTCTCTTCCGGAAAGCCCAGCGACAGCGCCAGCTTATCTTGCTCGGCATAGTGGAAGTAGCGAGCTTCGAGCAGGCGCGCGCGCGGCAAGGCCAAGCCATCGAGCGCGGGAACCCGAAACAGGAAACTGAGACCGTGCCGGTCGCCGCCCACCATGCTCTCGATCGGAAATTCGAGCACCGGCTGCCCTGGCATCTGTACACGATATTCGAGCGACTGGCCCACGCGCTGGAGTTGGTATTGAATCTCTGGCGCTGGGCCTTCGGCATGCTTCTCGAAGTACTTCGCCGGCACCTGCGCGTCGGGCGCGACGCCACGCCAGGTCCGCGCCATATTCGTGCGAACCTGCGTCGCCGCGATCTCCTGGTGGCATCCGGCGCAGACTTGCCGGCCCAGGTAGCCGTCTCCGCCCGCAATGGCCAGCGAGCAGAGGGCCGTTGGCAGGACAACCAAACGCACGGCAGCCCGGAATCGATTCGCCTTCACCTTCACAATTCTAGCTATGTGCCGAGTGCCGTGGTAACAGACAAAAGGGCTGGCAGAGCGTTCACCCTGCCAGCCCCGTGGAGACCCACTTTTGGAACTTCTCTAGAATTTCACCGTTCCGGACAACTGCAGAGTCCGCATCCCGACTCCATTGTTACCGCCGAATGCGATGCCGGTGATTTGGCCGGCTTGCGTGGAGGTCACATCGGCGTTCGGGCCTCCCAGATTCGTATGATTGAAGAAGTTACGCGAATCCATGCGGAGACCGAATTGTACGCGTTCCGTAATATGGAACCACTTCAGCGCCGAGAAGTCCACGTTGATGAAATGCGGGCCAATCAGCGTGTCGATCGGGTAGGTGCCGAAGGTGTCGCTTGCCGGATATAGATACGGGCCGCTGGTGCAGATCTGGTCGGGACAACCCGTGATCCACTGGTTCCGGTTCTGGGTTGATGGGTATACGCTGCCGCTTCCCGCGTCGGGCCGGTTGTTCGGTCCGACACTGGGCCTGACAACACCGGCCGCATTCCCATAATTGTCTATAGTAGGGGCGAACGGCAGGCCGCTATAGAACGTGGTGATGCCGCTGATCGACCAACCTCCCAAGGCCAGGTCTAATCCCCTGCTGACGGTGGAGCCGAACTTCCGGCCATGACCGAACGGGATATCGAAGTTCTGCGCAATTGTGATCTGATGATGTGGTATGATCGAGCTCTCTCCGTAGCCACCGGCTCCATTCTGCGGCCCGCGAAGGAAGTAGTAGTTGACGTCGTACGGGCCATCCCAGGTCATCAGGTGTTGGTAAGTGTAGTTACCTTGTAAAGTCCAGCCGGACCAACCTCGTATTGTGGCTGTTGATTGGAACGAATTGTACTGCTGGTTAGTGCAGTTGCAATAATACCCCAGGCCCTGAGTCCAGCCGTACAGAGCGTAATATGGTTGCGAAGCGGTTTGGGTCGTTGGATTCCATATCGCCTCATTCGGGTCGACCGTGTTGCCGGTTCCGATCCAGCCATGCCGCGTCGAGTTACCCACATAGCCGCCGCTCAGCGCCACGTTCTGGGTGATCTGGCGTTGTACGGTCCCGTTGTATTGGTAGACAACTGGCATAGTGAATGTATCCGGCCGGAACTTCGGCGAGATCCCGTTCGGCAGCGGGAAAGTACCGTCGGAGCCCACGGTTATAGACTGCGGCGCAGTCGGCCCGTTTGCCAAACTGAACACCGAAGCGAAGGGCTGCGAGGCTGGATTGACGATCTGCTGATAATCCAGCACGGGCGGATTTTGAGTTACGTTGTGGCCGAACGTCGAGCCGAAAGTGCCCAGATTATACGACCAGCCATAGCCGGCGCGAACAACAGTCTTCTTGTCGAGCTGATAGGCCAAACCGGCACGAGGCGCCAATTCGTGCCAATTCATATTCTGGATGCCGTGCGAGGAAACGCCGCCCACGCCGAACACATACATCAAGCCGTTCTGCAAGTCGAGCGTGGAACCGTTTCCTGCGGCGTTTACAGTCTCAGGGAACACCATCTCCCAACGGAAACCGAAGGTCGCAGTCAGCTTCGGCGACAGCCGCCATTCATCCTGGCCATACCAGAAGAAGCGCTTTTGGCGCTCCTGAGCGTTGGTGCTGGAACTGACATAACGGTCGAAACTGGATGTGTCGCCAAGCAGGAACGTCGCCAACCCTAACCCGTCGATTGGTGAAGACCCGGGCGACGACACATAGCCGGTGTTGGCACCCGTGAAGTACAATTCGCCGGCGCGATGGCTGTCGCTCGGCACTCGAAGATTCAGCGCATAGCGCAGGTCGGCGCCGAATTTGAACGAGTGATTACCGACAATCTTATGGATGTTGTCGACAAACTGGATCTGCCGCTCGCTTTGGGTCAATGGGCAATTGCACTGGTTGACGCCCAGGGCGTAACCCAACTTGTCATCGCCCACACCGGAATCCTGAATGTCGAAATACGGCATCCCCGACGTGTACGTTTTGTCGAGGTTCAGGCCCGGGATACCGGCCTGCGTCGCGGGGTCGGTTCCATATCCGTTCGGGACGTCAAATACGTGATACCGCATGTAGCCCAAGCGAAACTCATTCACCAACGTGGGGCTGATCGTGTCCGTCCAGCCTACGGCCAAGCTCTGGTTCAAGGCATCGGAATTACCCGCGTAGTTGCCGAAGTTCGGGCCACCGGCCTCGAGTCCAAATGCGCCGGGCGCCTGCTCGGTGTAGCCAGCATAGCTGTAACGGCCGAAGATCGAATTCTTAGAGTTCAAATAGTAGTCCCAGCGGGTGTTCCAAAGGTTTCCGGTGATCGCGACATCGCCGCTGGCATCATAGTTATTGGCGTAGTCAATTCCCGTTGAATTGGTATTCGGCAGCGGCCAGTACTGCATAATGGCCAACGCTTGCGCACTGAGCCGGCTGGTTGGGATCACGTTGTTCGGGAACGGCGTGCGCCCGGTGCCATCGGTTTGATTGCCGGATGCCGGGTCGTAAATCTGGTAGTTCGGGCTGGCTGCCAGCCAGTCGCTCAGGTTGCCCGTGCGGTCCTGAGCGGTGGGCACGGATGTCAAAACCGAGCCGCCCTGCGCCTGCCGGTTTATCTGCGTATCGCCGAAGAAGAACAGCTTGTCTTTGATCACTTTGCCGCCGATCGACCCGCCGAATTGATTCTGCCGGTAGACCGGGTTGGCGTTGGTAAAGGGGTTCCGCGCAAAATCCTGGAAGCCAGGCGTGTTCACCTGCAGGTATTCGAACGCGTCGCCATGATACTCGTTCGTGCCGGACTTCGTCGAATAGCTGGCGTTGCCGCCGCCCGTGTATTCGAACTCCGCATCGAAGTCCTGGTTGGCCTGTTTCACCTCGGCTACCGAGTCGAAGGTCGGGTTGATGACGATGATTCCCAGAATCGGGTCCTGGTTCGTGGTACCGTCCAACTCGTAACCCATCGCCGAAAAGACCTGCCCGTTCACCACCATCTGGACGCTGCCTTGCGGGTTCTCGTCCGAAGCGTGGCCCCATCCAAAAGGCACGGTGCCAGGGTCCAATAACTCGAAGGCCTGCAAATTGCGCCCGACGCTCGGCAATTCTTCAATCTGGTGGGAGTCAAACGTCTGTGCCACGTCCGCGCGGTCGGATTGGAGCAATGGCGCGGAGGCGGTCACTTCCACCTCCTGTGTGACGTTGCCTACCGACAGCTTGGCATCGTAACGAGCCGCGTAGTCCACCTGCACCGTAATCGGGGAAGACAGCGCCTTCGTAAAACCGGAGGCCTCGATGCTTACCACGTACGTTCCAGGTATGAGTTGGCCCCTCGTGTAGTTGCCCGACTCATTCGTTGTAGTCTCAAATTTCGTACCCTTTTGTGTATCCGTGATGGTGACCTTGGCGCCGTTTACAGCCGCCCCGGTCGGATCGGTCACGGTCCCGAAGATGCTCCCGAAAACCTGTTGCGCGCTGAGAGTTCCGCTGAGACTGAACAGCGCTAAAGAAGTGCATATGGCGCACGAAGCCAATCTGCGCAAACTGAGCATTATCCTCTCCCTCTGAAATTCCTTAAGTGGAAATCCGCAAAACTAACCTTGCTTCCGGACCCAGACTCCGCATCCCTGCATCAACATAGCGATGGTTGAGAGAATAATAGATCTTCAGTAGATCCAGGGCAAGTGCCAATCGGGTTTGTTACAGTTAAACGCACAATCACCTTATATTGCAATAATGTACCGATCGGTTACGGAGCCGGTTAACTGTTACATGGAGCCCTGTGGAGAGAGTTAATGATCCGGCCCCGCGGGCGGCCACAAAGGACCCTAGCGATTCCAAATGTTGGATTTGCCGCAAAAAACTCGAACTGTTGAGCGTTTGGCTTGGACTTGCGATAATGTGACTACGTCTTTCGTCCCCAGTCGTAGACAGTTCCTTCGGTCGCTCTGCGCAACCGTCCCGGTGTTTGCCTTCGACCAGCTCATTGAAGGGCTGGCTCTGGGGGTGCGCTTTGTCGATGTTGCTCGCGAGGCCGGGCTGAAAGCGAAGACCATCTTCGGTGGCGAGCACAAGAACAAGTTTCTGATGGAGACCACCGGCTGCGGATGTGCCTTCTTCGATTACGACAACGACGGCTGGCTGGATATTTTCCTGGTGAACGGCTCGCGTTTCGAACCGGACTGGTCCGCGCCCGAGGCTCCCATCAGCCGCCTATACAGAAACAATCGTGATGGTACTTTTACAGATGTCACCATCAAGGCCGGCATGGCGCAGAGGACAGGGTGGGGCCAGGGCTGCTGCGTCGGCGACTATGATAATGATGGCTACGACGATCTGTTCGTCAGCTACTGGGGCGACTGTGCACTTTGGCACAATGAGGGCACTGGCAGGTTCACCGATGTAGCAAAGAAGGCCGGAGTCACAACCGATCCCGGCAACGGCCAGAAGCGTTGGAACACAGGTTGCGCGTTCGTGGATTACGACAAGGACGGCCACCTGGATCTGTTCATCGCGAACTACATCGATTTCGATCCTAAGACCGCGCCACTTCCCGAATCGGGACCTTGCCTTTTCAAAGGCATCGTGGTGGCTTGCGGACCGCCCGGATTGCAGGGCGGCAAGAACATCCTGTTACACAATAATGGCAACGGGACCTTCACGGACGTCAGCCAAAAGGCCGGAATTTGGAAGACCGAAGGGACCTACGGTCTGGGCGTGGCGGTTGCCGATTTCGATGACGATGGCTGGCCGGATATCTACGTTGCGAACGATTCCACATCGTCGGCTCTCTACCATAACAATCACGATGGCACCTTCTCGGAGATTGCGATTGAGGCAGGTGTGGCTTATAGTCCCGACGGAAAGCCGCAGGCGGGGATGGGCGTTTCGGTCGCGGATTATGATGGCGATGGGCGGCTCGACCTGGTAAAGACCAACTTCGCCGGCGACACTTCCAGCCTTTACCACAACCTGGGCAAGAACTTTTTCGAAGACACTACGTTTCAATCAGGGCTGGGACGTAACACGCGCTTCATGGGCTGGGGCGTGGGCTTCTTCGATTTCGATAACGACACTTGGCCGGATATCCTGGCAGTGAACGGGCACGTGTATCCGGAGGTCGGACAACCGAACGACGAGCAAGGCTACCGCGAGCGCAAGGTGCTGTATCACAACATGGGCAATGGACGGTTTATGGACGTTTCCCAGGATGCGGGACCGGGCATCCTTGAGCCAGCTTCGGCGCGCGGCTGCGCCTTCGGAGACTTTGACAACGACGGCGACCTGGACGTGCTCATCAACTGCGTGAACGATATGCCGCAATTACTGCGCTGCGATAGTCAGGTGAAGAATAACTGGCTGAAGGTGAAGACGGTTGGGGTGAAATCGAACCGGTCGGGGATTGGCGCGCGGATCTATTGCACGCCCGCTGGCGGCCGCCGGTTGGTTGATGAGGTGCGCAGCGGCACCGGCTACATTTCGCAAAATGACCTGCGCGTGCATTTTGGTCTGGGCACGGCCGAGAAAGCTGATGTGGAGATCCATTGGCCGAGCGGCCTGGTAGACCGGATCGCGGGCGTGAAAGCGAACCAGGTGCTGAAGGTAACCGAGGGCAAGGCTTGAACTTTCTACTGCACCAGCACCACCGGCGCTTGCCAAAAAGCCGCCTTGTGGCTGTCTGGATCGAGCACCGTCACCTGGCAGTTGTATTTTCCAGGAAGTAGCTTCGCGAGCGAGATATCGAGGCTCACCGGTGCAGCCTTCAACTTACCAGGCAACGGCTGAGTGACCGAGTATGGCGCGGTCTCAAGTGACTTGGCGTTATCGTGATAGAAGGTCACAAACGCCAGCACCGGTGCCGCGCCGTAAGTCTGGAAGTAGACGTAAAGGTCGCGGCTCTTACTGAATACGCGCGTCACGCTGGGAATGAGCTTCTCGCCGCCGCTCGATAATGGGTCGACCGACTCTGCCCTGCCCTTGTCTTTCGCCGCATTGTAGAGCGCGTCTTTAAGCTCGACGCGCTGGCCGCTCAAAACCACCGAACTGAGCCGCACGCGCTTTTCGACTTTATTCAGGTTCGGCACGACAAAGGTGGTTTGGTACGTTCCGATGCGGCCCGTTTCATTGTCGCGGGCGAGGATTTTGATCGTGTACTTGCCCGGCAAGACCGTGAAGCCCGTGTCATACTCGATGGGCCGCCGGGCGAGCTCGGCTGCGGTGGCATCTGTCAGCTTGATATTCACGTGGTCGCGCACGTTGGTAATCGTGGTGCCGTACTGATCCTTGATCTCGCCGATGAAATCAATCAGCGTATGTTCGGCGCCGCGCTTTCTGGCAAGCGCAAGCTCCCGGCCCGGAATCTTGACCGTGACCGGCACGAAGTACTCCGCGCTGTTCAATTGGAAGTAATTCACTTCCATGGCGATGGTCAGTTCCGTGATGGGATCGCCCAACATCAGCGCATCTTCAAGCTGGCGTTCCTTGTCGGCGGCGGAAAACTTACTGAACTTCTTACCGGCGTAGTAGCCCTGGCGGTAATCGAGAGTGCCCGAGAGCCCCTCGCGCAGCGTGATCTTGATGCGGCGGAATTTGCCGTCGAGCGCGGTATTGAGCGTGTAATATCCGATGATGTAATAACTCGAAATAGCCTGCTGGGCGTGCACAATTCCCGAAGCGAGATCGTTGTAATCGAGCAGCGCCTTGCCGTGCGTGTCCGAGGCCAGCGCCCAAAGCGTGTCTTGCGACTGCTGGAAATTGTCGTTGAAGGCCTGCGCCGCATCGCCCGTGTACATAACCAGGCCGCCGTTCGACCCCTGCGTTGCATCACCCAGCGGCGACTCGGCCACCAACCCGCGCGCGTCGATCGGCCAGAACGACAAGTTAGCGCGGAGCGCTGCATTGATGGTGGCATGCAACTGCGCCTGATTGTCGAGCCCGTTCAGCCGCAGGCCGCTGGCGAAATAGATCAGTGACTTTTTCTCGGCGACCTGGCTCAGCATGTTCGCGGCGGTTTGCAGCGCAGATAGTTGCCGGTCCGTATTAAATATGTTGAATTCGCTATCGTCCTGGCCGAATGCCGCGCCCGTATCGGCGGCGCTGGCGTCGTTCGTGGTGGACTCGAAACCTTGCGCCTCCCCAACAATCAGAGTCTCCACGGCGCTGAGCAGACGCGTACGGTCGGCTGTGAAATCCTCGATCACCCGCACGGCGCCGCCTTCGTACATCATCAGGGCCATCAGATCGGGCGGGGCCATTTGAGTGCGGATGAATTTCTTGGCTGCCTCCAACGCGCGGATCTGATCGGTCGGCGGCATGGCGGTCATATCGAAGTACAGCACCAGCAGACGCCGGTCTTTGTAACGGCTGTCGCCGGGGCGTTCGGGCGAGATGTGATTATGCGGGATGCGGTCGTAGGGCGCGATCGATCCGGTCACCGGCGCCAGCGGTGCGAGCGCGCCCGGCAGCGTCTGGTGATCGAAGAACTTGATGGCCTGCGGCACGCCGTCCTCAGTTACGCGGAAATCGTTGGCCGTGAGCCCGTCGACCGGTTTGCCGCTCTTGTCTGTAACCACGACGGTCTCGACCACAAGCTGTGTGCCCGTGGTGAACGTTACGTTCTGGGCGGCCAGCAGCCCGCAAGAGATCGCGACGATCAGAATGCGCTTCATCTAAAACCTCAGCCGCAGCGTTGTCTGAATGGATCGCATGGCGTTGGCCGCAGTGGGCAGACCAAACTGCGCGCTGGTAATCGTCGTGTTCCAACCCGTGTAGGAAACATGATTCAAAGCGTTGGTGGCATCGAAGCGCAGGTGCAGATTCAAGCGGTCCTTCAGGCGGAACGTGCGGCCTAGAGAAGCGTTGACACTGCATTGCGAAGGGCCCCTGACGGAGTTTCTGCCTGCATCGCCCCACTCGCCCGAAGGCGGCGCGACGAATGCCGCCGGGTTGAGATACAGGCCTGACGGAGCCGTGTAGAGCGGCGCGCCGGTGTAGTCCGGACGCAGCACGCCCGTCACGCCGGTGCCGCTCACGGCGTTCAAATAAAACGGCGTCAGCGGCAGGCCGCTGCCCGCGGTGATCTGCGTGGAAACGACCCACTCTTTGAAGAGCGCGCCTTTCCATCCGTTAACGAGTGCTCCGCCGCCGGCTCCCATGCCCGTGGTGTACTGTACCTGCGCGTTCGAAAGGTGGCGCTGATCGAAGTTCGAGAGGGCCCGCTCGGCGCTGAGGTCGAGCCAATTCTGCGCGATCACATAAGTCGCCGTGCCGCGCCCTCCCAGCGCTGAATCGTCGATCGCCTTCGCGTACGTGTACTCGAGCGTGGCGGTAAGTCCGCTATGCAGGCGGCGGCGTAGTTGGACTTGCCCGGCCTCGCGCGTAGAATTGCCATTCGAAGCCAAGTAAGTGAACCCGCGTGGGCAGGACGGGCATGGGTCGGCGGCGCCGGTGGGGTAGGTATTGGGTAGGAACTCCTGCATGCCGCGGGTTCCCTTGGTGCCTAAATAAGTACCGGTGACTATCAGCGACGCAGGCAAATCGCGCTGCATCGACACTTTCCAATTCTGCACATAGCCCACGCGGAAGTTTGGATCGATGGCGAAGGTCTGTGGGGTAGTGGCGGGCGAGGCATTGAATCCATTGGCCAGCGTGAGCGGATCGGCCGCCGAGTTCTCGACCGTCAGGCTCTTCGAAAGCGGCTCCTGTTGCGCCATCAACGAAGCAATCGACTGGTAGACCGAGGTGTTGTACGCGACCCCGTAACCGGCACGCACCACCAGCGACGATCCGGAGATCGGCCGCCAGGCGATGCCGATGCGCGGCTCAAAGCCGTGCTTATCCGGGCGCACGAGTGAATTCGGATAGTGCTCGCCGGTGAGTGAGCCGACCGGCGAGTTCGCCACTACAGGCGCCACAGCCGAGTAACCCGGCGCGATGTCGAGATTCACCAGGCGGCCATACAATTCCGTAATCGGCGAGCCGTATTCCCAGCGCAGGCCGGCGTTCACGGTCAGTTGCGGACCGATACGCCAGTCATCATTGATGTAGCCGTCGTATTGTGAGGCGCGGAAATATTTGTCTGCGTTGCCGAACGCGATCGAACTGGTATCCGGGACACCTAAGAGGAAGTCGGCAAAGTCGGACCGGGTCGTGGCGCCGGTAAAAGTGAAAGACCCGCGCGGGTTCTGTTGCGCCAGATAGTTGAATTCCTGCCGCCGGAAATCGCCGCCGAAGGTCACATCGTGGCCGCCGCGGCTCCAGAGGATCGAATACGACACGCCGCTGGTTTGGTCGCGGTTGAACGACGCCTGCGCATCTGACAACGGATAAATGCCGCTCGCGAAAGTGAGGCTGGGCGGGCCCCAATTCATCGCGTCTTGCAGGTTGCCCGTGATGCCGGCGTCGCCTGAGATATTCGTGCGGTTTTCGAAGAACGGTGTCTCGCGGGTGGACAGGCGGCTGAACTGAAATCCGAGATTGGCATATAGGCGCGGACGCAAAGTGTGCTGCCAGTTGATCGAGGTGACAAGGCCGAGGCTGCCGTTGGTATCGAGAAAGTTGAAGAGATTCGGTGTGGCCGCCTGCGCATCCTGAAAGCCGAATCCGCCGTAGAGTTGATTCTTGTTGTTGAGAGTCTTGTCCAGGCGGGACTGCAACGCGTTCTGATGCACCGAGTCCACCAGGGGGATTTGGTAGTTATACTGCGTGCTGCCGGTGAAGTTAGGCAGCGGGTAAAGACTCAACAGCGATTGCGCCTGCGGACTGATACGGCTCTTCGGGATCTGGTTGCCGGGAAAGGGCGCGTTCGTCGATGGGTCGAGGACCGTGGTTGGAAACTGCCCGTCGCGCAGGAGCCCGTCGGGCACCAGGCCGGGCTGCGTGGAAGCGTCACGCTTGCGGGTCCACTGATAGCCTACGAAGAAATTGACGCCCTTCGGCATCAGGTGCGGAATTTTTAGCACTCCGCCCAGGTTCGCAACGGCAGTCAGGTGATTGTAAGACGGTTTGCCGGTATCCTGACCAGTGAGCGAGAACGGCCGGGCGTCGAGGGTGGAGTTATCGACGATCAGGCCAAGGCCACCGGTAAATAACGCATTCGAACCCTGGCGCGCGTTTCCGAATGCCGCAAACTGGGCGAACGGCGAGCTAGCCCCATTGTTGACGCTGCCATTCACCAGCAGACCGTCGGTGGCCTGCTGGCTGAGATCTTCGGGAGCGGGCGGCGGCGCCTGCTGCGTTTTGGGCGCTGACGGGTTGGGCGCCGACGAGGGCGCGGGAGGCGGCAAGGCGGCCATAGGGCTTGCTTTGATCTGGTCCATCGGCAGCAGCTTTAGTTCAAATTGCGACGGCGGCGCGCCTTTGGCGACGGCCACCTCCTGTGTCACCGGAGTGAAGCATTGCATTTCCACGAGCATGGTCCAGGTGCCGTCCGCCAGATCGGGGAACACATAGATGCCGCGCTCATCGGTAATCGCGGTGAATGACTGGCCATCGCGCGTCGCAGTGACTACGGCGCCGGGCACCGGTAGGCCGCCGAATTCGACTGTGCCGCGCTGTTCCGCCGCCCATAGGCAGGTCACAGCCAAGCACGCGATGAGCCAGAATCGAATCATCGGTTCACGTATAGATCCAAGTCGCGCGACAAGCCGCTGTGCGCACCGACTGTCACCACGGCTGCGCCGGCCGCGGCCATGGTTGCTGTGTCCGGCGCAAGATATTCAAATGTGCTCAGGATGCGATAAGTTCCCGGCGCCAGATCGTCAAAACGATATTGGCCGCGCATGTCCGCGTAGGCGACATGTAAGCCAGCGATGCGCCGGTCGGCTACGGGATCATAGGGCTCTAAGTACACAAGCGCGCCCGCCACTAAGTCATCCGAGTTCTTTACCGTGCCGTGTATTGCGCTTGGCCCGGCGGAAAGTGTAAAGTTGAGGCTGCGATAGCCCGGCGACGTCACGCGCTGCCAACCATCCGGGCGCCCGCGCAAAGGCGACACGTCCGAGACATAGTAGCCCGCCGGCGGCTGTAACATCACTTCCCATCGGCCTGCAGGCACCGTGGCTGCCCCATGCGTGACGGGCAATTCGGCCGCCGGCCCGGATCCCGCAAGATCCGCGGGCCGGAGCATGATCTCACCGGCGGCGCTGTCCGGCGCGCCAGAGACTGTCACGGTACACAGGTTCTGCAGGATGAGAGTCACATCCATGTTGGCGCCCAAATAGACGCGCTGATAGCCGCCCAGGATTCTATCTCCGGGCTCGGGCTTGGCGGGCGATTCCGCAATCAGCTCATAGTCGCCCGGCGGCAGATTGGCGAAACGATGGCTGAGGTCTTCGACAGTCTCGCGGCCGGTTTCCGACACCAGGGTGATCGACACATCGGCTCCTTCTTGCGCCTTTACCTCGGCCGTAAGGTTATACAGCCGCCCGGGCAGCGGCCGTAAGTCGACGCCGTTCGCTTCGAAGTCGGGAAGTAATTCGACGGTCTGAGCCTGGCCCATCGTGTCTGTCTCTTTCGTGTAAGTCGGTAAATAAGACTCCGCATCCGATTGGTCGCCGGCGGTACGCACCGTGTAAGTGCCGGGCACAAGACCGTGCAGGCGATAGATGCCGCGTTCATCCGTGCTGGCGTGCGCGACTACTTCCGGCGGACTCGACATACGATAAGCGACCACCCGCTGGTTCGCGAGGCCCTCGTCGTTCTCGTCTACTACCGTGCCGCTGATCGCACCGTAGCGGAACAGCCGAATATCCAGGAACACGCCCGCATCCTCGTCGACCAGCACGGGCATGCCCGCCGAATCCCAGCGTTTTTGCCCGTATTCCGCCGGTATGAAGCTCCCGCGCGATGCCCGGACGAAGTACGCTCCCGGCGGCAAGCCAGCGAAAACAAATCCGCCATGCGCATCTGCCCGCTTTGATTTTGTAGCTGCTTGGCCGACAGGCTGCAAAGTTACTTCGGCTCGGGCGAGCGGCTTACTCGAGAAATTCTCGACCACTACTCCGCGAATGACAGCGGCATCGAGCGGCGCGGCCGCAAGCACGACAGCCAGATAAGTATTGATCCGCATCACCGTGTAAGACGCGCCTGGAGCCGGAACTGTGCAAGCCGGTTAGTTTTCCGAAGCTTTCTCGATGTGATCGATGACCAGCACCTCGACCGGACCTTTCTGCGGCTCGAGTTTCAAGCCGAGCTGTTCCTGGATGGCGGTGAAAACCGACGGACCGGCGTCTGGCGGCGGCGCGTCGGGGCCCGGACCCGGACTCGCACCCGGCGGGCGCTTCAACATACGCCCTTCCGACTCGTCTGGCGTCCACTGGACCTTGATATCGTAGTGCCCCGTGATCCCAGTCCGGTCGAGGACGGTCCGGCCAACCTGGTTCGAGAGCGCATCGGCCAGCCCGGCCATATCGGCGCTTTCGAGGGTCAGTTCGCCGCGTCCGATGCGGAAGCGCGCGCGCATCTCGCCCTGGGACTCGCTTTTTTGCAGCTTTGGCCCGTTTTTCGCTACCACCAGCGCATAGATGGGCATTTCTTTCGTCGCGCGATGGGTGACGAGTTTGAAGCGGTCCGCAAGCAGGCTCTGCAGCATCAGCTTGAGCTGATCGCGGTCGGTGGGCCCCGACGCTTCCGCGTTGATGTCGTAGTGCACATTGTCGAACCAACTCGGCCCACCCTCGATCTGGTGCGGCTTCAGGTCGTACGCCATCATGACGAGCACCTTCGGCGTGGCATTGTTGCAGGAGATTTTGCCGCCCGGCATAATGCGGAAACCGACGTTGCGATCGCCCGAAGTGTTCGGCTTGATGGAGGCCACCTCGAACTTGGGTTTCGCCTCTGGAGCCGATTGCGCGCGAGCCACTGGAGCGTGCCACATCCCGACCATGACCGGCGCGAGGATCGCTGCGACACCGGCCGCGGCGAGCAGCAACTGGCGGCCGCGATCGAGCTTACAGGCGAAATGCTGGGTCATGATCCGCTCGATGCGCTGCTTCAAATCGGCGCCGGTAACGCCGGCCATGCAGGCGATCGGCGACTCCAGATAATAGCGGCACGTTTTCAGGATGCTTTCGGCGTAGACTTCCGGCGGGTTGCCGAGCCGCAGCACCTCTTCGTCACAGGCATTTTCGCGCTCGGCGATCATGCGCGCGCCCAGCCACCACACCAGCGGGTGGAACCAGAAGACGGCTTCGACGAGCATGTGCAGCGCGGCCGCAAGATTATCGCGCCGCCGGATGTGGCAAAGTTCGTGCACGATGATGGCTTCGAGCTGGGCGCCGGCCAGATGCGCGGAAATGCCTTCCGGCCAAAGCAGGACGGGCCGGAATACGCCGAAGACTCCGGGCTCGATGGCCGCCGGCGATAACCGCATCGCCACAGTCCGAGCGTGCTGGATGCGCCGCAGCGCCTGCAGTTCGCGCCCTTCGGGCATAGGTGCAGCGCGCCGGACGATCGCGTGCAAGCTCAGCCACCGCATGGTCGAGCGCACGAGCACGGCGACACATCCGCCAAACCACAGCGCCAGCAAAAGCACCGGCAGGATCGCGAAGCCCACGTGCGGCTTGGGATTCAGGATCGGATTGGTCAGCGGCGTAATAAAGGTCTCGCCGGAGCCGCTCATCAGAACGGTCAGCCGCGGCTGCCTGGCAAGGTGCGGCAGCATCCGGCCGAACTGGCTGCCCAAGCCGACCAGCAGCGCAAACGGTATCAGAAATTTGAGCGACGCCGCCAGCCACAGGCGATAGCGCCAGCGGGCATGGTTCTTTCGCAGCGCCAACGTGAGCAGCGCCACTAGCGCGGCAAAGAGCGTGGATTGCCATAAATGGCTGAAAGCCGATTGGAGGAATTCGATCATCTGGAGTTCTCCTTGTTCGCCAGTTCTTGCAGGGTTTTCTCCGCTTCGTGCACGTCATCGAGGGTGAGCTTGCCGGATTCAATCAGATGCGCCATCACGGGCTGGGTGCGTCCGCCAAACAAAGCCAGCAGGTCGTCGACGAGGCGGCTCTGCGCGGCTCCGCGGTCGATGACGGCTTCGAAGATGTGGGCATTGCTGATTTTTTTCACGCGGCGCAGGGCGCGCTTCCCTTCCAGACGGTAGACCGTGGTCTGGATGGTGGTGTAGGCGGGACGGCCGCGCGTGGGGAACGCCTCTTGAATTTCCCGGATGGAGGAGGCGCCGCGGTTCCAGAGCGCCTCCATGATCTTGAGTTCGAGCTTGGTGAGCTTGGGCTGCGTCATAGGTTCTACTATACCTGTTTGTTATTCTACTATGACGCGCGGAGGTATATTTCGTTAGGCCGGTTTACTGCGCAATGATCGCCACCTCCCAAGGCGCCAAGGTAAGCGCCGCGCCGGAGGCCACCGCATGGCCCGTGAGCAGATCGCGGCCAGACGCGTAGGAATAGACGATACGCTCGGGTGCGGACGAGAAATTAAAGTAGAAATGCATCGGCTTGCCATCCCGGGCGATGGCGTGCTTCACATGCACGGCCGCCGGCAGCTTCTGATCCGGCCCGGCCAGGCCCGCCTGATCGAGGACGCGCTCCACGACTTTCTGCTGCAGCCCGTCGCTCAGCAGCGTGCCTTCATACGTCAGGACGCCCTTGCCGAAGTGATTCTCGGTGATCGCGGGATATTTGCCGAAGAACGGATGATCGTAATACGCCAGCGGTTTGGCCGTATCGGGCAGCAGCATCTCGGCCCAGTCGCTGACCTTATTTGCCGCGCCCGCGTGGAAGGGATCGCCCTTCAGCGCCAGCGGCTCGCGCAAATTCGAAAACTCCTGGTAATGGAATCCGGCCGCTTCGCGCAGCGGCCCCGGCGCCATCACGTCGCGCACGGTCGAGTACTGGTTGCAGAAACCGCTCTTGAGCGTCAACACCAGATGGCCGCCAGCGCGCACGTAGTTGACCAGCCGCTCGAGCAACTCGTCGCTCGCGATGTAGAGCGGCGGCACCACGACCACCTTATATGCGCTCAGGTCTTCGGTATCGGGAAAGACAAAATCCACGCCCACGTTGAGGTGATATAGCGCGCGGTACAAGCCATGCATGACGACGTCGTAGCCGCCCGGATTGCTCCATGGCATCTCGCCCGCCGGGCGCAATTGCAGAAACGGCATGTACTCGATGCCGCGCCGGGAATCGCTGCTGTAGAGCAGCGCCACCGGATGCGCGGGCTTCAAATCGACGATCCGCGTACCGATGCGCTGCAACTCATGCGCGGTGCGCGACACCTCGGCATAAGCCCGGCCCGGCTCGAGATCGTGCGACAGCACGCCCTTCCAGTAAGTCTCCTGGCCGTAGTGCAGCGAATGCCAATGCCAGTACTCGACCATATTTGCGCCAGTCGAAGCCATCAGGTAGACATCCTGGCGGAGCTGGCCGTCGTAGGGCGGGAACTGCGAGCGCGAATCCCAACCGATGGTTTGCGCGTTGATTTCCGTCACCAGGTAATTCGTGTTTTTGAGCGAGCGCGCGAAGTCGCCGCCGTAGCTGGAACCTTCGCCATCGTAGCGCTCCTGCGTGGCGTGGTAAGGGTTGATGCCCACGATATCGAGCGTCTTGGCGATGTCGTGCTCGTTGACGTCGGCCCGCGTGGCACCGCCGAAATCCTGCATGACGAACTGATCGGGGCGCAGGTATTGGCGCACGATGCCGGCCTGCCAGTCGAGGTAGTGCGTGGCGATGGAGTCCTGGTAGCGGTCCCATTCGAGCTTCCAGCCAGGATTGAGAATGCCGTTGCGCGGCGGCACTTCGGACCAATCGTGCAAGCTTTGCCCCCAGTAGACGAGGCCCCAGATTTTGTTCAGGCGGTCGACGGTGCCGAACTTTTCCTGTAAATAACGTACGAACCCAGCTTGGACGTTCGGACCTGCCGTGCCGTAGGACGTGGTTTCGTTGTCGATCTGATAGCCGATGATGTCGCGATTGTCACGATAGTGTTCGGCGATCTTGCGGATGACGCGCTCGGCGTAGCGCAGAAAGTCCGGGTTGGTGACGTCCATGTTCTGGCGAATGCCGTAGGTGGCGCGCTCGCCATTGAGACGAACCGCCAGGATTTCGGGATGCTCCTTGAACATCCATGGCGGAATCGAGTATGTGGGCGTGCCCATGATCACGCGGATATGCGCGCGCGCCAGGCGCTCGACGATGCGGTCCATCCAGGCAAATTCGAAATGGCCGTCTTCGGGCTCCCAGACGCTCCAGGTGGATTCGCCGACGCGCACCACGTTGATGCCTGCCTGCTGCATCAGTTCGACGTCTTTGTCCAGACGGTCGGTGGGCATGTATTCCTCATAGAAGGCGGCGCCGTAGAGGAAGGTGTCCATCGTATTGGGGGCGAAGTGTGCGGGGGGCTGCGCGTAGAGAATGCCGCATGCCAGCAGGACGACTGGCGCGGCCAGCCAGCACGCAACAGGGCGGGGTGGATGGGTTGGCATAGCAGGTTTATCGTAGCAGGACGGCTATGGGGGAGAAGGGGTAACGTGTAGCGCACGGTCAGAAAGAATCTCGTGCACGGTCTCCGGGGCACGCGTTCTCAACCAGCTATTCGCGGCGAAGAACGTCAGTACCTCGCCCAGGACCTCTTCGGTTGTGTAAACTTTGGCTTCCGCGAGAAGATCGTCAAACCTCAGGCTCTCGCAAGAGTAGGTCTCCGCGGGATTACGTCTCGCATGCCGGCCTAGATGTCGCGGATTCGAGCCAAGAGAGGCTTCTGGGGGCCCGGCTGACGCCAGCGCTTTTCAGAAGCTGCCGGGCGCACCGCGCCGCCGACACGCCTTCGCAGCTATTGGTTTTACCGCATTCGAGCCACGGGGCTGTCATGTTGCGCAAACAAAAAAAGCCGCGCCCCCTTGCGAGAGAGCGCGGCTTATCAAACAACTTACTAACTGGACTTAGTAATCCATGTCCGGGCCGCCGTGGCCGCCGGGACCAGGCATGGGCGCCTTCTTCTCCGGAATCTCGGCCACCATGGCTTCGGTGGTCAACATCAGCGACGCGATGGACGCGGCATTCTGCAGCGCCGTACGGGTCACCTTGGTCGGATCGATTACGCCCGAAACTACCAGGTCTTCATAGGTGTCGGTCTGGGCGTTGAAGCCGAAGTTGGGGTTGGAGTTCTCGCGGATCTTCTCCACCACGATGGCGCCCTCGGTGCCCGAGTTCACCACGATCTGGCGGATGGGATCCTGGCAGGCGCGGCGCACGATATCCACGCCGATCTGCTCGTCACCCTCGGCCCGCAGAGTTTCCAGGGACTTTGCCGCGCGCAGCAGCGCCACGCCGCCACCCGGCACGATGCCTTCCTCGACCGCCGCGCGGGTCGCATGCAGGGCATCTTCTACGCGCGCCTTCTTCTCCTTCATTTCGGTTTCGGTAGCTGCGCCGACCTTGATCACCGCCACGCCGCCGGCCAGCTTCGCCAGCCGCTCCTGCAGCTTCTCGCGGTCGTAGTCCGAAGTGGTTTCGTCGATCTGGGTGCGGAGCTGCTTAATGCGGCCCTCGATCGTTTTCTGCGAGCCGTTGCCGTCCACAAGGGTGGTGTTGTCCTTGTCCACCGTGACGCGCTTGGCACGGCCCAGATCATCCAGGCGGACGCCTTCCAACTTGATGCCGGTCTCTTCCATGATCGACTTGCCGCCGGTCAGGATAGCGATGTCTTCGAGCATCGCCTTGCGGCGGTCGCCAAAGCCGGGCGCTTTCACCGCGCAGGCGTTCAGAGTGCCGCGCAGCTTGTTGACCACCAGGGTGGCCAGCGCTTCGCCTTCCACTTCCTCGGCGATGATCAGCAGGGGCTTGCCGGAGCGCGCGATCTGCTCGAGCAGCGGCAGCAGGTCCTTCATGTTGCTGATCTTCTTCTCGTGGATCAGGATGTACGGATCTTCCAGCACGCACTCCATGCGATCCGCATCCGACACGAAGTAGGGGGAGAGATAGCCGCGGTCGAACTGCATGCCATCCACCGTCGACAGCTCGGTGTTCATGGTCTTGGATTCTTCGACCGTGATCACGCCATCCTTGCCGACCTTCTTCATGGCGTCGGCGATGATGTTGCCGATGGTCGAATCGCTGTTGGCGGAGATGGTGCCAACCTGCGCGATCATCTCACCGGAAACGGGCTTCGAGAGCTTTTTCACTTCCTCAACAGCGGTGGTGACGGCCTTGTCGATGCCGCGCTTCAGTGCCATTGGGTTCGCGCCGGCGGCCACGGCCTTCACGCCTTCGCGGAAGATGGACTGCGCCAGGATGGTGGCGGTGGTGGTGCCGTCGCCAGCCACATCCGAGGTCTTGGAGGCCACTTCGCGCACCATCTGGGCGCCCATGTTCTCCAGCGGATCTTTGAGCTCGATTTCTTTGGCAACCGTCACACCGTCCTTGGTGATGTTCGGACCGCCGAATTTCTTTTCCAGGACGACGTTGCGGCCCTTGGGGCCCAGCGTAACCTTTACCGCGTCGGCCAATTGATTAACGCCGCGCAGAATCGCCTGGCGGGAATTCTCAGCATATACAATCTGTTTCGCCATTTATGTTTCTCCTCCTTAGGACGCCTTCTTGGCTACCTTGGGCTGACTCTCCAAAATGCCGAGGACCTCGTCCTCACGCATGATCAGGAACTCATCTCCATCCAGCTTGATATCGCTGCCGGAGTACTTGCCGAACAAGATGCGATTACCCACTTCTACATCGAGCGGGACGAGCTTGCCGTCTTCCAGGCGCTTGCCCTTACCCACCGCGACGACTTCGCCTTCCTGCGGTTTTTCTTTGGCGGAATCGGGGATGTAGAGGCCACCCTGCATGGTTTCCTTGTCCTCGATCCGTTTGACCACGATGCGGTCATAAAGCGGACGAATCTTCATTAAAGTACGACCTCCATGTTTCGGTTGATGTTCTCGGGATATGCGGAATCCGGGTAACGGAATCCGAAGTCCATTATTAGCACACTAGCAGGCCGAGTGACAAGATCTATCCGTAAATAATTGAAACGATTAGTAAAATATGTGCTTGACGGTACCATGCTGGCGCACCTCTAAATCGAAAAAGCAAATGTCTGAGGTAAAATGAAAAACGCCCTAAGCGGCCGGAGGTGTTCAACATGGCGATGCAGGTTTGTATGGGAGCGATGATGATGTGCAGTTTCGGCGTGGCGCCCAGTTCATTGGTGGTGCTGCCGGTGAATAAGACCTTCACCAATGAGGTCCCGGACGCCAACATCATGGATCACGTGCCGATGGAGAACATCATGCCGTTTGGCATGTGCTCTTCGCCGGCGAATCCGGAAGTGGCCGCGGCGACGGCTGCCGCGCTGGGGGTGCTCACGCCCATGCCGTGCATCCCGAATACGCCGGCTCCATGGGTACCCGGCGCGCCTACCGTGCTGCTGGGAAACATGCCCACGCTGGATAATACTTCGCAACTGATGTGTATCTGGGGCGGCGTGATTACCTTCGAGACGCCGGGCGAGTTCACTGTCGACGTGCCGTAGAAAAAAGCGGGCCTGCATCACTAGGTGCGGGTGCAGGCCCCAGGGAAGAAACCTTGTTAACGGTGGCCGCCGCCACCGTGGGAACCGCCGCCACCGCCGCCGCTGTGGGAGGCGTGCCCGCCGCCGCCTTCGCTACTGCGCGGAGCGCTGCGGCCCTCGCCGGACGCGGGCCTCTCGCGCACCACTTGCGGGGCCACACGGATAGACTGCGGCGAGCGCGCCGGCTGGGAATTGGTGCCATAGCCGGAGTTCGAAGGCCGCGCCACGTTCCAACCGGTGGCCGTCGGCCGCGGCTCGCCAAATCGCTGCCAGCCGTTCGATCGTTCCGGAGCGTCGCCCGCCCGGTTCGCAGCAGGGGTCGGCTCGTCGACCCGCCGCCAGCCGCCCGCATTGGGAGCGGCCGCAGTCGCGCGGCGATTTTCCGTTCCGGCCGGGCCAGTTGCACGGGGCATAACGGAAGCCTGCCGGCTGAACGTTTGCATCGACCGCTGCTGCTCGCTAAAGGGCACCCGCTCGACCGGCGCCGGCGTGCTGTGAGTAAAGAACCGCACATTCTCTGTGCTGCGAGGCACATTAGCCACCGTCCGGTTCGAATACCGAAGATTCGCCGCGCTCGGCGCTACCGGCAGTGGACCGCGCACCAACCCCGCCTCGCGAATCTGACCTGGTGTCGCATGAGAAATCTGGCTGAAATGCCCTTGCCGGAAATCGGTGGCGGACACTGTCGAAACCGCGCGCGCGATGCGTGCATTCCGGTAAACAGAAGCAATATTTACACTGGTAACGCCCACGCCGCGGTTGAAGTACGCCGGGTTGCGATATCCGGCATAGAATCCAGACCCCCACCATGGATGCATGACTTCGAAGGGCGCCAGCGGAACCCAGCCGACGTTTCCAAATCCAAAGCCCACACCCACTCCCGGGCCGAATCCGAAGAACGCCACCAGTGCCGGCGACCAGTAATGCGGACCGAAGCGGCCCGGATACCAGCACCAGCCATAAGGCGCGGCATAGAGCCAGCGGCCATAGTGGAACGGCGCCCAACCCCAGGGGTCGTAACTGATCCAGGTCCATCCATAGTAATCTTCCCAAACCCACCGGCCATTAGTGTACGGAGCCCAATCCGGTCCGACGGCCGGCGACCATACTTCGCCGTAGGAAGGCACGTCCACCCAACGGCCGTTGCCGTCCAGGTCCTCACTGCCGTCGATGTCCGGCGGAACGTTATTATAGCTGCGCGAATTCAGCAGTTCCTGGTCGCGCTGTTCATTCCAGCGATCCCACTCGTCCTGGTCGATGGCGGGCTCGACACGGAACTCGGGATCGGATGGCTGGCCGCGCACGAGCATCGTCTGGCCGGCCTGCAATTGCTCACTGCCGCGCGGCGTATAGATCTGCGCGGTGCCCAACCGGACCGTGATCTCCGTCTGACCGTCACCTTGAACATATACGCGATAAGCTCCAACATCGAGAGGCCTTACCGAAACGGCCGGCGTGTCGATCTCGACGTGCGCGTGGGATTCGCGCAGAACCCGGAACATGGTTGTGCCGTGGGCCACCTGCACGTGGTAATGGCTGCGGTCGAGTTGCGCGAGACGGACCTCCGCGTTGGCGCCGATGCGCAGCATGTTGGCAGAATCGAATTGCACTTCCGCGCGCGCACCGGCCCCTGTGGCCACGCGATCCTCAACCATCAGGGGCGCATTGACGGCCGCCGCGACCCATTCGCCCGCGTCGCCGCGCCGTACGGAAACTTCGCCGTTCACGATACTGATGCGCGCCACGCCTCGTTCGCCAGGCGCCGGATCAGCGGGAGGCGGTGCAGTTTGGGCGTGCAGGAGCGCGAACGGCATCGCCGCCAGCAGCGCGGCAGCGGCGAGCGGTGCGCGGCGAGATGTTGAAGATGGCATGGTCATTTCGAGCTGCCAGATTAAAAGCAATTCATGGCCCATAGGGTATTTGCTTATCTTTACAGGAGCTTAGGTCCACATACCCGGCTCTCTGAGCTGGCTGAAAAGCACCACTGTGCTTGGAAACAAGCACCACTAGCACTTCTGGTCCTGGTGGAGAAAATGGCAAGAAGTTATAATTACCCCGGTCGAGGACTTACCTGATTTGTCTGAGTGTTCCGCAGTACAGATCCTGGTCGCGGACGACAGTCCCGTTTTTCGGGACATGCTCCGCAGGATGCTGGTTGAATGGGGCTACGAGGTGATCCTTGTAGCCGACGGCCAGCAGGCCTGGGACGCGCTTCGGCAGGAAAATGGTCCGCGGCTGGCGTTGCTCGACTGGATGATGCCGGGCATGGACGGGGCGGACGTCTGCCGCCGCGTACGCGCCCAGGTGCGTGACCGATACGTGTACATGATGCTGCTGAGCGTTCGCGCCGAACTGGACGACGTGGTATCCGGCATGGAATCCGGCGCGGACGATTACATGGTGAAGCCCTTCCAGGTGGAGGAACTGCGCGCGCGGCTGCGTGCCGGGCGGCGCGTATTGGCTCTGCAGGAGCAACTGGTCGAGGCCCGCGAGGCATTGCGCGAGCAGGCCACCCGCGATGGCCTTACGGGTTTGTGGAACCGGCGTGCGATCTTCGATATTTTGCAGAATGAACTGGCGCGATCGTCGCGCAGCGGAGAGCCGCTCATCGTGCTGATGGCGGATCTGGACGGCTTCAAACCGGTCAACGACCACTTCGGTCACATGGCGGGCGACGCGGTCCTGCGGCAGGCCGCGGCCCGGATGCGCGCTTCCGTACGGCGGTATGACGCGGTCGGCCGGTACGGAGGCGAAGAGTTTCTGATCGTGCTTCCCGGCTGCGGACTGCCGAATGGACTAGACCAGGCGGAACGCATCCGCAGCGCGATTCACGCGGAGACGTTTCACGCCGGCGATTTCGAGATCCGGCTGTCGTGCAGCCTGGGGGCGGCCTGTGCGACGCCCCCCGGGATCCAAGAGGCTGACGACCTGGTGCGTCAGGCGGACGTAGCCCTTTATCGTGCAAAACATCGCGGCGGGAATCGTGTGGAAGCATCGGACATGCCCGGCAGCGCACCAGTCCACTCCCTGGGCGCATCCGTCAAAAGCGAAAGCGCCTAGAGTGGCGTGACTCTGAGCCGCGCGCGTTAAGCAAGCGGTTTCCGGCTTCTGCAACCAGCGCCTAAAGATTTCAAGCGGTTACACGCGCTGTCACAAAATCGGCATAATTCTGTTTGCAGATAGGCCTATCCAGGTTATAATCGGACACGCCCCCGAGTTCGAATGCGAATGCTCCCATTGGCTCACGACAGCGACGCGTCCCGTCCCGCGCCGCCCCAAGAACAGGCTTGGACGATTATCAGCGGTCTGGTGCATGACATTCGTCAACCGCTCAGCGTGATTGAAGCTTGCGCGGATTATCTCGACCTGATCCTTCCCGTGTCGGATACCGCCGCGCGGCAACAGTTGGAGTTACTCCAACAGCAAGTCGGCGAATCGAATCGCATCTTACATGCGGCCCTGCTGCAAGCCTGTGAAGACGGAGCGCCCACTGTGCATGCGGCTGCCGCTGGCTAGCCGTTGAGTCGCGCGCGGGAGCAAGCGTTTTCGGACCTTTTCCCGCAGCGGCTAGAGGAGGCCGGCGTCCCGCACGAAGGCTGCCAGCAGCGGGGTGACATAGTCTGGCGGGCGCGCGACAAAGCGCGGCTTACCCCGCCAAACTTCATGTGCCACTTTAGGCCACTCCGGCACGTCCCCCTGACGCGCGACGAGGATGCAGGCGTCCGCCCTGCCGAGAAAACGTGCGCTCGAGGCTTTGAAGTCCTGCTTGGCGAAGTCCAGCACCACGAGGTACAGGTCGGGATCGAGAAACTCTACTATGCTGTTCGACTCTATGATGAGGTTTCGGCTGGCGGCGGCAACTTCGCGTACGGCCGGCAAAGCATGCCGCAACTGGCCGGCGGCGGTGCGCACCCAGTAAGACGCGCGCGCTCCGGCTGCCAGAAAACGGCCGGTATCGGACGCGTTCGGCCGCTCTTCGCGGGTGATGGCAAAGGTGTGGTCCGGCGCAAGGAAGCATCCGCACGGCTTGCCCGCCACGGAACATACATCGTGGCCGAACTGGGTGATCTTCATCGCCGTCCACCCCGCCTCGGGCAAGGCACGGATCAGCCCTGCGACCACCGAGGTCTTGCCGACATCCCGCGAATGCCCGCCGACGACCACCAGCATCAGAATCGCGAGGGGGGCCGGCTCCCTGCCTCCAATTCGGCCAAGCGGCGCTTCATGTCAGCCAGTTCGCGGCGCATCTCCGGAAGGCGCGCGAGATTGGCAAGCTGCTCGAGATGCTCTTTCAACGGACGCGCCGGCGTACCCCAGACCGTCTGCCCCGAGCGCACGATCTTGGAAGTCAGTATCCCACACCCGGAGCCCAGCACCGCGCCGGACTCGATACGCGCTTTGTCGCCGATGCCCACCTGCCCTCCGATCACCGCGTAGTCTTCTACCACCACGCCGCCCGAGAATCCGGTCTGCGCGGCCACCACCACGTGGCGGCCGATGCGGCAGTTGTGCCCTACATGTACCATGTTGTCCAGTTTGGTGCCTTCACCCACCACGGTCACGCCCAGGGCGGCCCGGTCGACGCACGAATTCGCGCCGATCTCCACAAAATCGCCGATCTCGACGCGGCCCACCTGCGGAAACTTGTGGTACCGGCCGTCTTCGAAGACATAACCGAAACCGTCGGCCCCGATCACGCTGCCGGAGTGCAGAATGACGCTGCGGCCGAGATCCACATTATCGTAAACGGTGACGTTGGCGTTCAGGATGCACCCTTCGCCCAGCACCACCCGCTTGCCGATCACGCAGCCTGCCCCGATACTGCTGGCCAGGCCGATGCGGGTACTGTCGCCGATGTGCACGTGCGGCCCGATGGCCACCAAGGCGCCGATTTGCACATCCTTGCCGATCACGGCAGTCGGATGAACCCCCGGCTTGATCTCGATGGTCGGGTAGAACCGGTTCATCGCACGCGCGAAGGCCGTACGCGGCTCGTGCGCGTGAATCACGGTGCGGCGGCTGGGGCTCGGATAATCCTCCGGCACGATCAGGCAGCCCGCCGCCGAAGAATCCGCCTGCTGCATCGCCTTACGGTTGCCAATGAAGGACAGCTCGCTGCCGCCCGCGGTTTCCAGCGGCGCCACGCCGGTCAATTCCTTTTCGCCGTCGCCCTCGAAGGTGCAGCCTAACCAATCCGCCAGTTCACGTACGCGCATGTCTTATGATACAAACTGTGATCGCATCTACAGCTCGAATTCATCCGGACGCCAGCATCGCTCCGGATGTCAATATCGGGGATTTCTGCGTCATTGAGCAGGACGTGGTGGTCGGCGCCGGTTGCGTGCTGGAGCCCTACGTCTACGTGAAGCGCTGGACCACGCTGGGAGAACGCAACCGGATTTCCGCCGGAACCGTTCTGGGCACTGACCCGCTCGATAAGGCTTTCACTGGCGCCCGCAGCTACCTGCGCATCGGGAACGGCAACCAGATCCGGGAGCACTATACCATCTCACGGGGCACGCGCCCGGAATCGGTCACCGAGATCGGCGACGACAACTACATTATGACTTCGGGCCACATCGCCCACGATTGCAAGATCGGCAGCCGCACCGTCATCTGCAGTTGCGCGCTGCTGGCCGGCTACGTAGAAGTCGAGGACCAGGCCTTTATCTCGGGCGGCGTGGTGGTTCATCAATACTCCAAGATCGGGAGGCTGGCCATGATCGGCGGCAACACCCGCGTCAATAGCGACGTGCCGCCGTTCTTTCTGTATTCCGGTTTTAACGTAACTGCAACGGGGCTGAACCTGGTGGGACTGAAGCGTGCCGGCTACCAACTCTCCGGCATTACCGCGCTCAAGAAAGCTTACCGCCTTCTGTACCGTTCCGGCTTGAAACTGGAAGAGGCTCTGAGCCGTATCGAAACCGAAGTTCCGACCGCCGAGGCGCGCCACCTGGTGGAGTTTGTGCGGCGCAGCGAGCGCGGCATCTGCCGCGAGTAACTCTCCCTATGACATTCGAGCAATTGAAACAGTTTCTGCAAGAGATTCCATTTAATGCGCACGTGGGACTGCGGCTGACTCGTCTGCATAAAGACGGTGTCACCATCACGTGCGAGATGCGGCCGGAACTGCGCAATGGGTCGGGCGTGCTGCACGGCGGAGTCACAGCGACGCTGGCCGATGTCGCGGTGGGCATGGCCCTGGCGCGCCACCTCGGGCGATTACGGAGTGTCACCACGGTCGAAATGAAGGTTAATTATCTGCGCCCGGTCGAGCACGGCAGGATTACGGCGCGGTCACACCTGGTAAAGGTCGGCTCGCGGCTATGTTGCGGCCGCGTGGAGATCTTCGACAACCAGAAGCGTCCCGTCGCGGCTGCATTAATTACGTACATGATCCTGGAAAGATAAGTATGCTGTAAGTGGCTGCCGGCCAGGCACAAAGTGAGTCTGGAGGGCCCTCCGTACAAATTGTGACATAGATCGAAAATAGCTCGCGCGTTGCGCGGCCGTGATCGCCGGAAAATCTGATATCATAAGAGAGAATTTGATTTGCCCGCAAAACCTGGCCGTGGATTGTGCCTAGTCTGCTCGCTTTCAAATAACCAGGAGATCACGTGAAGAAGATTTTCGTAGGCAACTTGGATTTCAAGGCGACGGAGGATGCGGTCCGGGCGCTATTCGAGCAGCACGGTACAGTGGAACGTGTCAGTCTGATGACGGATCGTGACACCGGCCGGTCGCGAGGCTTCGCTTTTGTGGAAATGACCGATTCAGCCGAGGCTGAACGCGCTATCGCCGCTTTGAACGGCTTTACTTTTGGCGGCCGGGCGCTCAACGTGAACGAGGCCCGTCCCAAGGTTGAGGGCGGCGGCGGTGGTGGTTTCCGGGGCGGCGGCGGCGGTCGCGGCGCCGGCGGTGGTGGTCCGCGGCAACGCCGGGAACCCCGCTGGTAAGAGCGGTATCACCCGCCGTAACCTCAGCGGCAGCCCCCACCGGCTGCCCGGAACCGGTCTCGCGCAAGGCGAGAGAGGATATCTATGGCCATGAGATCGCGCACGACTTTCAAGAAACGCCAGAAGGAGCTTGCCCGCCAGGAGAAGCAACGCGACAAAGCTGCCCGGCGTCAGCAACGAAAGCTGGAAAAGAACTCCCCGGAATCGGAAGAACCCTCCGACTCAGAAATCACCGAACAACCGGCAGCTTCAGATTTATAACGGGCGGGCCTCACGGCCCGCTCTCTCCAATCAGTTACTGAGCCAGCGCCTTTTCAATCGCGCCAGTTACCTTCGGGTCGTCCGGCTTGACCGGCGGCTCGAAGCGCGCCACGATGCTGCCGTCCTTTCCGATCAGGAATTTGGTGAAGTTCCACTTGATGTCGCCGCCCGTGGACTTGGTCAGGTACTCATAGAGCGGCGCGATATCATCGCCCTTGACTGAGATTTTCGCGTACATCGGAAACGAGACATTGTAGGTACGCGAGCAGAACGCCTTGATTTCCGCATTGGTGCCCGGCTCCTGGTGCATGAAGTTATTGGCCGGAAACCCCGCGATGACCAAGCCGCGATCCTTGAATTGCTCGTAGACCGCTTCGAGCTCTTTGTATTGCGGTGTGAAGCCGCACTTGCTGGCCACATTCACCAGCAGCAAAACCTTTCCCTTGTATGCGGCCAGCGGAGCCGGCGCGCCGTCAATCGAATTCAACGTAAAGTCGTAGACACTCGTGGCGCCGAACAGCGCCGCGGCAAAGACAACCAGTGAGGCAGGCAGCAGCATCTTGAACATGGAACCAGTATCGCATTCCGGCGCCACCTAGCTGCTGGTGTGATCGTGAATAATTCTCCATCCGGCGGGTGTCTTGCGCAGAACGAGCGTGTAGTGTCCGGAGGCGTTGCCTCCGCCGGCGGCCGTCCGCGTCAAATGAAAATCGCCTGTAACCAGCGCGTAGTCCGCACCGAGCCTGCGCACTGCGACGTTCGTGAATGCCAGCGTCCCCATCTTTTCGCGCGTGGGATAGGCTTTCTGATAGCGGTTCAGGATGGCCGCGACTCCGCCGCGCACCACCTCGTGGCCCACGAACGTGGTGCCCGGTGAGTCATCATAGTAGGACGCGAAGGCCGCCAGGTCGCCGCGATTCCAGGCCTCCTCGGACTGCGTCAGCACGGCGCGCACCGCATCGGTCTGCGCGCACAACAACGGAATCGAACACAAGAACAGGGCGAAGCGAAGCATGTTCGATTATGGCGCGACGAAGCGATTCCGTCCAGAGTTGAACCAGAGCGGCGTGCGCCTTGCCGCGTCGCTCGCGGGATACCGGCCATGCAACAACCGGAAAGCACGCTCGACCCAGCGGTCCGTCGCGTCGTCGCCGGTGCAGGCATAGTGGGCCGTGTGCACCACCAGCGCGAGCGATTCGGGGATACGCGGGTCGTCCGGATGGGCTTCAGCCCAGGCGATGGTCTGCCTCGCCACTAATGTCGGCAAAGCTGGGGCACCGGCCAGCGCGTCCCACTGCTTCTGAGCCACGGCGCGTTCGTCCGCCGAACGGAATCCGGCCTCAGGTGCCGCGCCGCGATACAACAGCTCGAGCGGCGCATTCATCGGATGCGGCGACGTGTCCGCCGGGCACCACCAGTTGTCGCGAAAGTTGTCGATCTTCTGGTCCGGCGTGAGACGCCCGATTCCTGCGTCGATCCACGGGCGCATTCCCGGATCATGCAAGAGGAGCCAGGTTGCGGCGAATTGACGGGCTTTGTCGTCGGGCGCCTTCAAGTACGGATCGAGATAGGGCATCAAATAAGGCGCGAGCGAGGCGAGCACCGGCGAGATCGCCTTGCCGGTCTGCACGTCGTGCAGCAGGACCGCCCGCACCCAAACCGCGCGCGCGACGCGCATTTGCAAATCCGGCGGCAGGCTGGGGCTGCGCGCGGCATCCAGTAACACCGAAAGCGGCGCCTCGCGATTCAGGATGTGCGCGGCGTCATCATCAAATTGGCGGGCGCCGGCCTGGTGTTTGCCGTCTTCGTTCTCGACGGCCGTTACCAGGCGCGGCGCGAATTGCAGCATCTCATTCCAATCGCGCGCCAGGCGCATGCGCGACGCGCGGAACAAATTACGGGCCGGTTCGGGCAGTTTGCCCTGCAGAATCTCGTCGAGTCGCGGGCGGGCGTCCGCGGGCGCGGCCAGCCGCGTGCGGTGGAACTCGACCGTCAGGAACCCCGGCGAGTTGTGCGGCGCCTGCGCCGCGGCCGCCATCAGATCCGCGTCCGGCGCCGTGGCCCACGTCAGCGCCGCGACCAGCCACGGCAGAGAATGCGTGGCGCGCCAGCGCGCTAACGCGTGATCCCCGGACGTGTGCTGCATGGCGGAGATCCAATCCGTAAGATCGTCGTTCAGCGGCGGCTGTTTGCCGCGACTGTCATACTGATCCCAAATGATGCGGTAATCGTTCATGACGCTGGCGACGTCCGTTTTCTGCGTAGCCACTTTGCGCGCCAGTTCGCCGAGCACGGCATCGCGATCCGTTTCGACACGCAGAAATCCAATCAGGCCTCGGGCGCTCGTGTGCCACGGTGCAGCTTCCGGATCGGCCAGTACTTTTTCCAATTGCGCTTGTGCGGCGGGCGCCGCGTGCGGATCCGCTAGCGTGGCTTTGCGGATGAGGGCACGCGCCGCCAGATATGGCGCCATCGCGTGCCACGGCGAACTTCGGTCCATGGCGATGCGCAGGAAATCGGCCTGCGCGTCATCAAATTGTCCGGCGTAGAATTTGGCGGCAGCGATCTGGTAGGCGCGGGCCGCCCGCATCCAGACCGGCGCGGTGGAGGGAAGCGGCTGCGGAATCGACGGCGGGGCGGCTTTCTGCCCGATCTGCCAGGGTTGCGGACCGCTGCAGTTGGCGAACACCTGATCCTGAGCCGCGACCCATGCGCGCAAGTCTTCGCGCGAATCGCCCGACTGCATGTGCGCATCCAGAGTGCCGGCGGCGCTCCGGAAAGCGTCGTCACCGCAATTCAATATGTAAGTTTGACCCAACCATTTGAATTGGTCGATATGCGCGAGTGGCGGCGCGCCTACTGTCACACGCGCGCGCAGCCATTCAGCAGCGGCCGTATTGTCCCGGTTGAACCAGAAGTCTGGGCCCGCGGGCGGCTTCATGAGCGCGGCCTGATCCGTCTTGCTCAAGCCGATGCCCGCGAGATACCGGTAGGCCGCCATCATGTAGATGCGCTTGTATTGCGGCTCGAGAATATCAAGCTGGCCGCTGAAGTAACGCGCTTCGTCAAGCGGCGCAGCGCGGCTGGTGAACACAGCCTTGGGCAGGAACGGCCCGCAACTCGACAAATCTTCCGGCGCGATCAACGCCGCCGCCAGCACGAACAGGATCAGAATGCGCTTTGCCATTGGTTGACCTTTCGTAGCACCGCCTGCCAATGCTCCTCAGACCAGGCGCGCGGATCGAAGACGTACACGCGCCGCCCGGACGGGATGCGGGCCGGCAGTTCATCGGTCGAGATCCCTACGCTCGACCGGCAGAGCGCGTTGCGAAAGTCGTTGCCCGGCGAGTAACGATCGGGACCCATGCGAAACAGCATAGGCACGGCTTCGGCCACTGGCAGACCCGAGAGCCAATTATCCGATTCGCACCACGAAGCGAGCGCGGTGATCGATAGCGGCAGGCCCGCCGGCAGGCGCCGCCGTACGTCTTCGAGCACGGCCCGGTAAAAGCCGCGCTCACTGGCCACGGCATCGAAATCCACTTGCAGCGCGCGCACGTTGGGGATGGCCGCTCCATCGGCGATCGCCTCAGCCATTGGCGCGGGATCCGCATGCGCGGCACGTCCGCCGGTCTCGACGCGGACCACTGCCATCAACACCGTGCCGGGCGGTACGCGCAGCGGCTGCATGCGTGGACGGACGCCCACGCCGTCATCCTTGAGACACACGGTGCGGGCCAGGAACGCGACGCCCGCAGTGCGCGGATCGAGCCAATGCAAATCCTCAGGTCGCTCCCAAGCCCACACGAACGCGCGCGGAAATCCGGGCAGCGGATCGGGCCGCCGCGCGCAGGCCGCGAGCATCAGCATCAGGCCAAGTACAATAGGTTTGGCGATGAATGCGCAGCCCATCCTCTTCACCCTGGCCCGTGTGCTCGAGGAGCAGCGTCTGGAAGCGGTGCTGATCGGCAACGCGGCGGCCGCTCTGCAAGGCGCGCCCGTGACCACGGTCGATTTCGATTTTCTGTTTCGCAAAACGCCCACCAACATTCGCAAGCTGAAGGCCATCGCCAAGAGCCTGGGTGCCATGCTGCTGCGCCCATATTATCCGGCTTCAGGACTCTATCGCATCACCCGCGACGACGATCAGTTGCAGCTCGATTTCATGGGACGGATTGACGGGATCCGATCGATCGAAGGCATGCGTAGCCGTGCGTCCCGGATGGACATGGGCGGCCACGCGTTGCTGGTGGCGAGTCTGGCGGATATCATCCGCAGCAAGCGCGCGGCGGGCCGCCCACGGGATCAAGCGGTTCTTGAGACACTGGAAAAGACCCTCCATGAAACGGCGCAAGCGGAGAATGACAAAAAGTGAGGCGCTGAAGCTCGAAAGCGAACGGGCGCTCATCGAGCAGATCCGCCGCAACTTGGCGCTGCCGATGGAAAAGCGCACGAACTTCCTGCGCAAGCGAATCGGGTTCCGGGCTTCCTGCCTTTAGTGGTCCCGCTCGGTGACCAGATCCGTGATGCTGTAGAGCGCGCGCTGGTAGGGCGACTCCGGAAACTCGCCGATAATTCCGCGCGCCTTCTCGGTGAACGCCTGGGCGCGCTCCTTGACCCGCGCGATGCCCTGGTAGCGCTCGACCATCTGCAGAATCCGCGAAAACGGCACGCGGTCGTAACTGCGCTCGCGCAGGATTGTTTCCACACCGCGGCGCTCTTCCTCGCCGGCCTGCTCGAGCGCATAAACCAGCGGCAGGGTCACCTTGCCTTCGCGCAGATCGTTACCCACAGGCTTGCCCAGCACTTTCTCGCGCGAGGTGAAATCGAGCAGGTCGTCCACTAACTGGAACGCCATCCCCAGATTCCAGGCGTAATCGCCGAGCCGCTCCTCAGTCTCCGAATCGGCGCCCCCAACCAGCGCACCCATTCGCGCGCAGACCGAGAACAGGCAGGCTGTCTTACGATCGACCAGCTCCATGCAGTCGGCCTCGGTCACCGAAATGCGGCCCAGCCGCTCGAGCTGCAGCAGCTCACCTTCGACCATCATCTGGGTCATGCCGATCAGCAGATCGAGCAGATGAAAGTTGCGCTCCCGCAGAGCCATCTGGAACGACTGCATGTACAGCCAGTCGCCCGCCAGCACCGAGGTATGATTGCCCCACTGCACGTTGGCCGAAGGACGTCCGCGGCGCGTGCGCGCGTCATCGATCACGTCGTCATGCACCAGCGTCGCGGCATGAATGATCTCGACCACCGCGCCCAGATGGACGGCGCTATCGCTAGCTCCGTCGCCGCCGCCGATCATGCGGGAAGCCAGCAGCAACAACGATGGCCGCAGCCGCTTGCCGCCGCTACCCTGCAAATACTGGCCGATCTGGGTGACCACTTCCACCGACGCGACCGTTTCGAGACTGATCTCCTTTTCCACGCGCGCGAGATCGTCGTGAATCAGGTCGAAGATTTCCTTGGCGGTGATGGCCTGCCCGATCTTGTCCAATTTCATTGGGTGCTAACAGTTTACCATCAGCCGCTCGAAGTTCCCCGTAGTGACTTCGGCAATGTGCTCGGGCGGGACGCCGCGCACCTCGGCCAGACGGCGTACGGTCTCGACCATGAAGGCCGGCTCGTTGCGTTTGCCGCGCTTCGGCACCGGCGCGAGATACGGCGCGTCGGTCTCGACCAGCAGGCGATCCTCGGGCGCCATGCGTGCGGCCTCGCGCAGCGCTTCGGCTTTCGGAAACGTGAGCACGCCGCCGAAGCTCAAGTGAAACCCGAGGTCGAGCACTTCGCGCGCCTCCGTGGGGCCGCCGCTGAAGCAATGGATGATGCCGGCGCCGGTCCAGTTTTCACGCAGCAGCCGCAGCGTGTCGTCCCAAGCCTCGCGCGTATGAATCGCGATGGGTTTCGCTGCCTCGGCCGCCAACTTCATCTGCGCTGCGAAGACTTCACGCTGCACCTCGCGCGGCGAAAAATCGTAATGGTAGTCGAGGCCGATTTCGCCGATGGCCAGCACCTTCGGCTGGGCCGCCAAAACACGCAGGGCGGCGAATGTTTCGGGCGTGGCCTTCGCGGCGTCGTGCGGATGCACGCCGACCGTCGCATACATGAACGGATACTGGCGCGCCAGGCGCAGCGCGGCTTCCAGATCCGGCGGGCCCTCGCCCGTCCCGATTGCCAGCATGCGTTCGACCCCGGCCTCGCGGGCGCGCGCGATTACCTCCTCGCGATCGGCATCGAACTGTTTGTCATCCAGGTGGCAGTGCGAATCGACCAGCTTCACTTCAGGCGCGCCCCGATGGGTACATCTTCCAGGAAGCTGGCGAGCACCGGTTTACCGCCTTCGAGCGATCCGGCCACGATCATGCCGTTCGACTCGATGCCCCGCAGCTTGCGCGGTTGCAGGTTGGCCACGATCACCACCTTGCGGCCGATCAGCTTGTCCGGTGCGTAGGCTTCTGCAATGCCCGCCACGATGGTGCGCGGCTGCGGCTCGCCGATATCGACCTTCAAGTGCAGCAGCTTATTCGCGCCTTTAACCGGCTCGGCGGAAACCACTTGACCGACTCGCATATCCACCTTGGCAAAATCGTCAATCGAGATGCGCTCGGCGGTGGGCGCGGGTGCCGGAACGGGTGGAGGCGTCTTGCCCATCATGATGTTCTGCTCGGCGGTGACCTTGGCTTCGAGCTCTTTCATCTTCTCGATGGCCGACGCCGCATCGATGCGCGGGAACACGGCCGAGACTTCGCCGATCTTCTGGCCGGGCGGCAGTTGCCCCCAGGCAAGCTGATCGAGCCGCACAGATTCGATCGGCGTGGTCATGCCGAGCTGCGCCCAGATCTTCGGCGTGGATTGCGGAAGGACCGGAGCGAGGAGCGCGGTGGCAATCCGGAGTGCCTCCGCCGCCGTGTAGAGCGTGGCGTCGAGTTCGGTTCGCGCGTCCGGCTGCTTCACCAGCTTCCATGGCGCGCGCTCGACGATAAACTTATCGAGCCGCGAGAGCAATTGCCAAACCGCTTCCAGTCCGCGCGAAAACTCGAAGTTGTCAAAGCCAAACATCAAGTCAGCGATCGTCTTCCGCGCCGTGTCCGCGACGTCGTCCACCGTGCCCGACGGAATCACCCCGCCGCAATACTGGCCGATCATGGTCAGTGTCCGGCTGGCCAGGTTACCCAAGCCATTGGCCAGTTCCGCATTGTAGCGGCCAATCAGCGCGTCGTAACTGAAGCTGCCGTCCTGGCCAAACACCACCTCGCGCAGCAGGAAGTAACGCAGCGCATCGGCGCCCATCACCTGCCGGATCGGTTCGGAGCGCACGATGTTACCCCGCGATTTCGACATCTTGCTTTCTTCGAACAACAGCCAGCCGTGCGCGAAGATGCGCTTCGGCAGCGGCAGTCCGGCGGCCATCAGGAACGCCGGCCAATAGACCGCATGAAAGCGGACAATCTCCTTGCCGATCAAGTGCAGATCCGCGGGCCACAGATCCGTGCCTTCGACGGCGGTGATGTAATCCGTAAGGGCGTCGAACCACACATAGAAGACGTGCGGCGCTTCCCCGTCAACAGGAATGCCCCACTTGATGTTTGTTCTCGTAATCGATAGATCCGTCAAGCCTTGCCGGACGAACGACAGCACCTCGTTACGCCGCGTGTCGGGCTGGATGAAGTCCGGCTGCGATTCGTAAAGCGCGAGCAGCCTGTCGCCAAACTCGGAAAGCTTAAAGAAGAAGTTCTCCTCGGTGACGGTTTCCGTGGGACGGCCGCAATCCGGGCAGGGGTCGCCGGGCTTGGCGTCGTTGACGTACAAGTTGTCGAAGATGCAATACTGGCCAGTGTACGAACCCTTGTAGATATAACCATTTCCCCGGCAAAGCTTAAACAGCCGGTTCACCACGCGCGCATGCTTGGGATCGGTGGTGCGCTGGAAATAATCGATGTCCAGATCGAGCAGCTTCCACTGGCGCTCGAATTCGGCCGCGATCACATCGCAGAATTCCTTGGGGGTCTTCCCCGCCCGCTCGGCGGCCCGCTCGACGTTGACGCCGTGCTCGTCTGAGCCGGTGGTCAGCCGGGCGTCGAAGCCCTGCATGCGCTTAAAGCGTTTGATGAGATCGGCAACGATGGTCGTGTAAGCGTGCCCGATGTGCGGCGCGGCATTGACGTAGTAGATGGGCGTGGTGAGGTAGTATTTCATTCCGATCCTTCATCGTACTATCGAATCTGTCATCTTCGGGATTTACGAATATTTACAGAAATGCGGGGGTATTCAGTGCCGCCTAGGACATAGTGACGGCAATATGCAAAAACACCTCTTGCTCGTCTGTATCGCCGGGGTGATCGGCGCGCGCGCAGGCGCCGCGCAGACTCACGCTGGATTCGTCACGCTATACAGCTTCAGCGGCCAGAACGGCGACGGGTATAATCCAGCCGGCAGCCTGATTGTCGGAGACCATGGCAGCCTGTTTGGCACCACGGAGTACGGCGGACCGGGCCTGTGCCCAGAGGATCCGGCGGCCGCATGCGGAGGCGTTTTTGAATTGTCGCCGCTGCCTCCACCGGCGGCGTGCGGACCGAAAGGCTATCTACAGCTTTGGCGGCGAACTGTACGGCACCACGTTGGGAGGGGGGACGGCCGGTAAAGGTACAGTCTGGGCCATAACACCTCGGTGACGTCGAGCCAGGACTGGATTAAGGCAGCAGCACGCTGTACACGGCGCCAATCCCCCGCGCCCCGCCATACTTGGCCGTACTGTACAACGCCCCGTTTTGCCCGGCAACCAGCGCCGCGCTGGGAACGGAACTGGTGCCGCCAAAACTATGCACTACAGCTTCCGTCCATTCCCCTCCCTGAACGGCGGGCGGAGTCATCGAGAACACCGTGCCGCAACCGCCCGCGCAAGGTCCGCCGCCGCCGGCAGTGGTCGTGCCATAGAGTACGTTATCGCTGCCGATCAGAAGTCCGGCGGCGGGCTGAGATCCGTCCGCACCGCCGAAGAAGTCGTGTAATACATCGATCGCCCACGCGCCCCCGGTTGACTGCGGCGGAGTCAGCGAAAACACCGCGCCCAGATTTGTGCCCGGCGCGCCGTGGCTGGTCCCGTAGAGCACCCCTTTCGACCCGAGCACTAGTGAATTCGGATTCAGCCCGTCGATACCGCCAGTGAAATTGTGCAGCACCGCCTCGGTCCAGTTGCCGCCTGAAGTGGTGGGTGGCGTCAACATAAAGACAACACCGTCGAGCGAACTGCCGCCGTAGGTGGTCGTGCCGTAAAGTGCGCCGGTCACCGGATCGACGGTCAGCGTGGCTTGCGGATATCGCCCATCCAGGCCGCCCGTGAAGCTATAAAGCACCTGCTCGCTCCACGCCCCTCCCGGCGCGGCGGGCGGAAAAAGCGCAAACACAATCCCGCTGTTGTCCGCGCCCCCGCTCCACGTGGTGCCGTAAAGCGCTCCGTCCAGTCCGATAACCAGACCGCCGATCGGATTCGCGCCATCGCCTTTAGCACCGAAGCTGTGGATGACTGTCTCGGTCCAACTACCGCCCGGTGACGCCGGCGGCGTCATCGCATACACCGTGCCCAGATTCATACTGCCACCCGCGTCGGTCGTGCCGTACAGTGCACCAGCCGCGCTCAGCGTCACTCCCGACTCGGGCGTGGCGCCGTCGCCATAGCCGGCGAAGTCGTGCAGGATTTTCTCGGTCCAAGACCCTCCCTCCGTTTCCGGTGGCGAAAGCGAGAAAACGACACCGCACCCGCATCTCGTGTCGCCGGATGCGAAAGTCGTGCCATAGAACACTTGGCCGCCCAACACTAGGGGCGCGATCGGAACCGCACCGTCGCTGGGGTATCCCTTGAAGCTATAGACAAGGGTGAACTGAGCCTGCGCGGCGGCTGGCTCGCTGGCGGCTCCCAGCGCCGCAAACAGCGCCCCGCTCAAAACAATAAACCCGGCCGAACCCCTCATGGTCTGCCCTCCTCCCGGCGGCTCTAAGAGGCCGCTGGTTGGACCAGTCTACTCCCGGCAACCCCGCCCGGCAAGGACTATGCAGTCCAGACCATTCGGCCTATGTTCGCGCGCCGCGCGCGTCCGGTTATACTGGGCAAGGAACTCGAGCGCCGCGACGCGCATCCGCGCCGTTGAACTTTTTCCGCGGTTCGCTCGTAGGTGCTAAGGAGTGTCCACACCCAAAGCCAACTTATGACCGCTCAAATCTCAAGCATCCACGCCGATCGGATTAAAGCGCTCCTGGCCGACAAAGGCTATGAAGTGAGCGAGACCACGCCGGGCGTTCTGCGCGTACAGGAATTGCATAGCGGGGTCGCCGTGCAAGCCGTGCTCGAAGGCGACATCCTATACCTTTCGCTGACGTGCACGGTGGCGCCGGAATCCGCGATCACCCCGCAGATCATGCGCAGTATGCTCAACGCGCACAACGGCATCTCCACGTCGTACTTCCAGCTCTACGACGCCGAAGCCGGCAAGACCGCCATCACCCTGAACAACTTCTGCAAGCTGGAGGACCTGGGACCGGAGGATCAGGACGATATCCTGTCCTGTGTCCATTTCTTGCTGGCCGACGTCATGACGGCGCGCCAGCTTCTAAGCAGCTTAGCGTAATCGGAGACAATAGGTACATATGGGATTCTTTTCGGATATCTTCAATCGCGCAGGCCGCGTCGCCCGCGGTCAGGCCAATCAGGGGATGAGCGCCGTGGAAGACGCCACGTTCGACGCCACTGTCCGGCAGACCGTGGCGGACATGAAAACCGAGCTGAACAAAGCCGTGCAGGCGTCCGCCGTGGCCATGAGCAACTACAACCGCCTGGACGCCGAGTACCAGAAGTACGTCCGCCAGTCCCAGGAGTGGAAGGATCGCGCGGGAGTGGCGCTGGACGCGAACAATGAAGACCTGGCCCGCAAGGCTCTCGCCAAGAAGGCGGACTGCGACAAACAGGTCGCCTCGATGCAGACTTCGGTCGACCAGGCGCAAAAGGCCAGCGAAACCCTGAAACAGCAGGTCGGGGAGCTGAAACGCAAGATCGATGAAGCCGAGCGCACCGCCACAACGCTCGTCGCCCGCAAGAACGCCGCGCAGGCGCAGCGCAAAGTCGCCGAGGCGCTGGCCGGCGTGGGCAGCGCCGATAACGCGTTCGCCGCGCTGAACCGTTTCGAAGAGACCGTATCGAAGGAAGAGGCCACCGCACAGGCTTTCAATCAACTGGCCTCCACCGGCAAGGATGATGACCTGGAGAAGCAATTCGCGCAATTGAGCGGGCATGGCGTAGACGATGAACTGGCGGCCCTCAAACGCGAGCGCCAGTTGAAAGCGCCGAGCATTCCCCTGTCGCTGCCCGCGCCGGGCGAGAAAGTGGGCGGACAGGCCACCGGCCAGTAGCCGCCGTTTATGGGTCCCATCACCTTAACGCTCGTCGTTGTCCTGGGAGCATTGCTGATCATGGTATTGAAGAAGCTATTCGAACGGCCGGCCCCCGTACAGGCGCCGGCCGCTCCGCAACAGGATCTTGCCAGCCTGACCATCGCGGATGCACGTATCGGCGACAACATCTCCATTCCCGGCGCGGGTGATAATTTTAGCGACCTGGATTTCACGGTGGAGCATCGCAACCGCTACGAAGCCGGGGACCGGCAATGGTTCGACGTCAGCGGCAAGCACGCCGAGCGCCGCGTGGTGGTGGAAGTGCGCAGCGAAGACGACGAACTGGACGTGCGCGGCTTCCTGGACGGTAAGAAGCTGACGCTCGAAGATCTGGGCCTTTCCGAAGACGATCTGGCGCAAATCGACGAACGCCAGAACACTGCGGACAATTTCGAATTCGACAACAAGACCTGGTATTACCTGCTCAGCAAAGAGGTGGGCGTTTTTCATGACGGCCAGTCGCAGGGTGCCGGTTTTTACGGTTGGGAATTCGCGGAAGATGGCGGCCAGCGTTATCTCGCCGTGCGCAAGCGCGAGGGCGAGCCATTCACCGCCGCGCTGGCCGTGAAGCTGAATCCGGCGGATATCACGGTATTCCGGCCCGCCTAAGGAGTCTCATCATGAGCCGCAGAGGGCTCGAAATCTTAGCTGTTATTCTCGCCTTTCTGATTGTCGTGGTCCTGTTTGCCGGACTCGATAACCTTCCGCGCACGGTGCGCGCGGATATCACCTCGGAAGCGCAGCAACTCACGCAGACCCAGCAGCAGGTCGCCGCCATGCAAAGCGAAGTTGCGGGCGATCTCTCCCGCGATCCCGATCTGTTCCGCGCGCACGATATGAACACGGTCTTCCCCAGCCGCTTGACTATCGTCGCAAAGGAACTGGATGGCGCCCAGCGGGATAGAGCCGCGCTCGACCGGCTGCTGAAAGTCAATCGCCGGCAGGATACTCCACAGGCCCAGAGGCTGCTCACCGAGGAACGCGCCTTGCGCTCCGCGGCGCTCAACGAAGCGACCGCGGTCGATACCGAAGCGCGCCACTGGGTGGACATGAAGCGCAATCTGCCCGCCGAGCTGAAGCAGATGGAGGCGGACCATCAGACGCTGGCGCATTGGGATTTTGCACCGGTCACCACGGTAGTCACGCGCGCCGAGACCGATTGGCCGCAAAAGAAAGCGGACCTCGATACCCGCCTCACGGCGCTGCGCGCGATTCCCGCGGACGCTGAGAGGTCCTGGCAATCGAGCGACGCCGAGCGGCGCAAAGCAGAGGCCGGGAATCTGGCGGGCCTGGATTACGGCACGCTGTTGACTTCCGCCGAGACGCTGCACTCGGACGTCACGCTTCTACCGGTCCGCACGCAGGAGCTCGATACGCTGACCGGGCAGCTTTACACTTCCTGGGACAAGATCCTGGTGGATCTGCGCGATCGCAAGTCCGGCGGGCAACGTGATTACGAAGAAGAGATCCGCCAGGTCACCACCAAGTTCCCGGACGCTACCGGCAAAGACGGCACTACCAGCTCTTCGGAAGACTGGGTGGAAGTTTCGCGCGCCAGTTACAAAACCGCTGACCAGAACATCGGCATGTCGGTCGCGCACAAGCCGGTGGGCAAGTACGACGATGAGGCCGACTCCGTTCCCGAACCCGCGGGCTTTGCCTACATGGCGCCGGTCGGGCAGCGCAATCAGTATGGCTACTGGGATCACTCGGGTGGCGGCAACTTCTGGGTCTGGTACGGGCAGTATGCGCTGTTGCGCGATCTGCTGTGGGGCCACAGCTACCGGCCGATTCCATCTTACGAGTGGGAATCGTACCGCACCGCGCGCTCGAGCGGCCAGACTTATTACGGCAACGATGAGGCCACCGGAGCGCCGCGCTACGGCACACACGGCACCTTCACCCAGCAGCACTATTCGTCGAGCCGGTACGTGCGCAGTTCGGGCGGCTTCGGCAGCTCGAAATACGCGAGCCGCAGCCTGCGCGAAGGCGGCAGCGGCTCCGGAATGAAGTTCGGCTCGAAATCAGGCTCCGGCTTCCGGCCCAGAAGCGCGCCGAGCTTTCACCCCAGCTTCCGCGGCGGCGGGCGATCTTTCGGACGGCACCGCTAACCACTATGGCTGCAGGTTTAGCGTGACCGTTCCAGCCGGACCCGTGTAAGTCAGTTCCACCGAATGGATGCCGGCTTCTTTACCGTGATATGGGAAGAAGAGCAGTCCAGCTTGCGGCAGCGGGCGATCGCCATCGGGCAGCACAACCTTCTCCACATGCTGCTGCATGGCCCGCTGTAGCGGCAGCGGCATGTGTACCGGCGCGGCAGGCTCGTTGTTCTGGTTTCCGCCCGTGCCGATGCTGGTCTTCGATTGTTTCGCATCCGCCGACTCGGGCGGCGACCAATTCGGGTCCTTCAGCGAGTGAAAGATGACGCCGAAAGGCTGGCCCGGAACTTGTTTCTTTTCGTTGACGCGCAGGGCAAACTGGTCAAACGAGATGGGCATATGTTCCTGCGGCGCGCCGTACAGCCCCACCTCGACGGCCACATAGTCGTCGGTCGAATAGGTGCCCTCGTCAGTCGGAATGAAATGTCCCACAAACTCGGCGCCAAGGGTCACCTTGCCGGCTGAGCCGTGCGCCATATAGTCACCCGGCGTGGCGCGCGGTGACATCCCCTTGCGCTCGTGCGGCTCAGGGTTCTGTGCCCTTCCGCCGACCATCGAGAGACACAAAACCGCACAGACAGATGCCATTCGGAGTAAAGAAAAGAATCTCATTTCAGCTCACAACCTAGCATAATCGAAGACCGGGTGGTCACCCGGTACCTGCCGGAACCTCACCCGGTGGGCGCGTTTTCCAACGCCTGTGAATCCAGAGCCACTGGTCGGGATACGCGCGGATCACAGCCTCTAGCTGACGATGCAGCGCACGCGTATCGCGTTCCATGTCGCCGGTCATTTCGATGGGCGGATAGAAGCGCAGCACGTAACGGTGCTCGTGTTCGCTCCACAGTGCAAATCCGGGGATCACGGCCGCGCCGCTATGCGCCGCCAACTTGGCAAAACCGGTACCGGCACATGCCGGCACGCCGAAAAAATCCACGAAGGTCCCCTCTTCTAGCGATGCGTTCTGGTCGACGAGAATGCCCACCGCTTCGTTGTCGTGCAGGGCTTTCAGTATACCGCGCGCGTATTCTTTCTTGCCGATCAGGCGGTTTCCCGAGAGCGTGCGATGGCGCTCCACCAGCGCGTCGATCTGAGGATTGTCGAGCGGCCGCACGACCACGTTCATGGGCGCGGCCATCAGTGCGTGCGCGAAGGCGCTGAGCTCCCAGTTGCCCAGGTGTGCGGTCGCAAACAACACGCCGCGTCCGCGTCCGAGCGCCTGGGTGAAGTGCTCGAACCCTTCGTAGCGGATCCATTCGCCGATGTTGCCCGCGTTCATTTGGGGAAACCGGGCAAAGGTCACCAGCAGCCGCGCGATCGAACGGAACACGCCGCTCGCGATGCGGGCCCGCGCGGGTTCGCCGAGTTCCGGCAGCGCCATCGCGAGATTGGCCATGGCGGCGCGGCGCAGCCGGGGAATGGCGAGATCCAGCAGGCCGGCGTAACCGCGCGCCAGCCAGTTGGCCACGGAGAGCGGCGTGCGCGCCAGCGATTCCACTACCGCCAGCGCCATCCAGTATTCGAGCGTATCGCGCAGGGCCGAGCGGCGTCGCATGAAAACGTCATTGTAACGATGGGCGCGGTTTTCGGAACCAACAACCGCGATCGTCGTCTTAGATTAGAGTCTACCTATGGAAGCCGTTTTTCGCGATCTGCGTTCGGCGTTCCGCGCGTTGACGCGGCGGCCGGGTGTGGGGCTATTGGCCATCCTGTCACTAGCGTTGGCGATAGGCTTTTCCACCGTCGGCTTCAGTCTGCTCGATGCCGGCTGGTTGCGCGATATGCCAGTGCGCGACCCGGCCCGTCTGCATTGGTTATTCGCGCGCGATCGCGAGCGCCGCCTCGACGATCTGACCTGGGTCGAGTATCAGGCCTTGGCCGCGCGCGGCAAGACCTGGGAAGGCGTCCTGACGGAGTGCCGCATGGGTCCGAAGGTCCGGCTGCCCGACCGCGATGATTTTCCCATCACCGCGGGCGTCTCCGAGAATTACTTCGACCTGCTGGGCGTCAAGGCCGCGATGGGCGATGTGTTCCATACCGGCCGCGGCACCGATGGTGTAGTCGTGATTACTGACCATTACTGGCGTACGGCGCTGGGCGGCGATCTACATGACATTGGGCGGAGCTTGACCGTGGGCGGCGCCTCCCTGCGGGTCATCGGCATTTTACCCCCGGCATTCATGGGCACGCAGCGCGGCATTCGCGTGGACCTATTTGTCCCGCCGCAAACCTTCTTCGGCTCGCTGGGCTACAAGGGTCACCTGGACCCGACACTGGCCGATTTCGAAGTGACTGCGCGTTTACGGCCGGGCGTCGCGCCGGAGCAGGCGAAGCGAGAGGCCGATGCCATCTTGGCACAACTTCAGGCGGAGGGTTCCGAGCCTGCGCCGGGACGCACGGGTTTCGTCGCACCCTGGCAGGAATTCAAACTCAGTACGGCCGCGTTATTGATGGCGCCCCTCTTCCTGGTGCTGCTGGTGGCCGCCGCGAATCTTGCCAATCTGCGCCTGGTGGATAACGAAGCGCGGCGGCGCGAGACCGGCATCTGCCTGGCTTTGGGCGCGGGACGCGGCGACTTACTGCGGCAGCACACCGTGGAAACGCTGTTGCTCTGCGGATCGGGAACTGTGTTCGGGCTGCTGCTGGCCGGCTGGCTGGTCACGCTGGTTCCCGCATTGATTTACGCGGGCGAAAACTATCTGGACTTCCACATTGGCCTGGACGCGCGCACATTCGCCTTCAGCGCGATCGCGCTGGCGCTGGTCATGCTATTGGGCACATTGATCCCGCTGAGCGATGCCTGGACGCGGCGCGTGATGCCATCCATCCAGACTTCGCTGGGCGGTAAGTCGTCCCGCTGGCTGACCGCGCTGGTCGTGGCCCAGATGGCTTTCGTGACCGCCGTAACCTGCGCTTCCGGGCTGCTATGGCGCAGCCTGCAGAACGTCTCCGCGATTCGCCCGGCCATGGATCCCGATCGCCAGCTCCTCTTGGTCTCCGGCTACTGGGAAGCGAAACCGCCGTATTACACGCGCAACGATAACTTGGCTTCCGATCTCACGGGCCTGCCCGGTGTGAAGCAGGTGGCCTACGCACGCCGGGCGCTGCTCAGCGGCTCAGGCGGCGGCTCGGCGGTCGACCTGGAAATGCCCGGCCAGCCCAAAGTCGCTTTCCATTACGACCAGGTCAGCCCCAGTTACTTCTCTACGACCGGAGCCCGGATCTTGGCGGGACGCGCCTTCCGTTCTTCGGATGGACACGACACGACGCCGGTGGTGATGGTGAATGAGGCCTTCGTGCGCCGCTATGCGCACGGCCGCAATCCGCTGGGCACATGGATTCGGGTCGACGGCCGCAGCCGCCAGATTGTCGGCGTGGTCGAGGATGGCCCGACGAATCACCTGCGCGAAGACATCGAGCCCTACTTCTACTTTCCCTTCGCGCAGGTGCCCTCGGGCGAGGTCACGCTCTTCGTAGAGTACGCGGGGAATGCGGAAACTCTGGCCGCGGCCATCCGCACACGGGCGCGACGCGCGGATCCGGCGTTCAGCATGTTCGGCACCCTGACCATGCGGCAGCACATGTATGCCGCGCGCAAAGAGGAAACGGTCGTCACCGGCGCTTCCGGCGCGCTGGCGCTGCTCGGACTGCTCTTGGCTTCGGCCGGTCTATTCGGCGTCACTTCATACGTGGTGAGCCGCCGCACGCCGGAATTCGGGCTGCGCATCGCCCTGGGCGCGACGCGCACCGATTTGCATCGCCAGGTGTTGCAGCGGGTCATGCGGCAGGCCGCCATCGGAATTCCGCTTGGCTGGGCGCTGGCATTTACCGCACGTCACCTGCTCGCGAGCTATTTGTACGGCGTGAAAGCCACCGATCCATGGATTGCGATCGCCGCCAGTGGCCTGGTAGCTCTGATCGCGCTGCTCGCCGGCCTGCGCCCTTCATTGATTGCCGCGCGCGTCGACCCGATGATCGCGCTGCACTACGAATAAAGCTATCGGCGCGGCACTTCACTCATCAGCGCCAGCAGATTCCCGTCGACGTCGCGGAAGAACGCCATCCACAGGTCATGATCCGGCATGGACGCGATCAGATGTGCGGGCGATTCGAACTCGACGCCGCGCGCGGCCAGCGTAGCCGAGACCGCCTGGATGTCGGCCACCTTGAAGTATAGGATGGAGCTCGGGTGGTCGAACTCCGGCTTCTCCGCGACTGACAACATCAGCCGCACACCACCGCAATCGAAGAACGCCATCTTCGGCCCGGCCTGGAACAGAAAGCGCATGCCAAGGGCGTCGCGATAGAACGCGACCGCCTTTTCGACGTCGTGGATGTTTATGGCGGCCTGGCCGAGAGTTGCGGAAGATAGATCGATATCTGCCATGTTTAGCTCCTTGGTCAATCCATCATCTTAGGCCCGCTCAGCCTCTCGATACTTCTTCAAGACTGCGGATTTCTTGGGCCTCGCTACCGCTACGGCGTTGTGTTTACCGTAGTCCATTCTGAGCAGATCGCTCCCGACGTGCCTTGTAGGACGGGTTGTACGGTTACTTCGCCCACAGCGGGTACCGATGTCCATTTCATGGTGAAGGAGTGCGGCGGCCGGACCGGTTCAAGCGCCAGTCCAAACGGCTCCCCGATGGTCCCCGCGGGGCCATGCAAGATGATGTCGAGCGTTGCCGGTGTGTCGATCCCCAGATCGAAGCTCATCGTCAGAGCGCCGCTCGCATAACTGGCGTTGAAGCCCAGCGCGCAAACGGGTGCATGGCCCATACTCTCCAGGTTCCATAGCGTGAACCAAAGTGCGCCGTCGAAGCCCGTCGTAATGCGAGCGATCTTATTGCCCGTATACTCGGTGAACCACAACGCTCCGTCCGGCCCCCGGGTAACTGCCGTAGGTTCGCCCGCGGGTTGAATCGAGTACGCACTCATGTCGCTGTAAGTCCCGGACTGCGCTGCTGCACTAACCCAGGCTGAGAACAGCAGAACCGGCAGCCAGACGGCAGGGGACTTCTTGCGGCATTGATGCTCGGGGACACGCCTTGGCGCGCGCCACAGGTCATGCCGAGCTGGGACGCCTTTAGAGTTTCATGCCGGTCCAGACGGCTTCATAGAGGCTCGCCTCGCGAACCGAGGGCTTCTCCGGATGGAACGCGACAAACGAAAAACTGCCGTCGCCGCCATAAGCAGTCGTGATATCGAGACCGCGCGCGCCGCTGCCGCCGGCTTCGAAGTAATGGATGTTATCACGCGTCGAGGAAAGCGTACTGATGCGGCGCGGAGTTACGATCTGGCTGCGGGTTTCGCGCATCAGGAACGGTGTCCGGTCTCCCGAATCGAAGGCCGGCGCGCGCCCGTGGACCTCGAAATGGCGCACGCGAGCCTCGCCTTCGATCCCTACGGTGCACACGCTGGCTTGCGGGTGGCAATGCGCGGGCAGCACGGCGTGCGGCTGCATGCGCCACTGAATGACGGCGAACGGCACGCCCCGGAAGCTCGGTCCAAACTCCACTTTCGGATTCAGCCCGGCGAATGCGCCCAGCTTCGTATCGGGCGCGCCGGTCAGGCGAACGGCCCAGGACGCAATCCGGTTGAGATACGCATCCTGGCCGATCTCCGAGGCATCCCGCGCGAATTGGGCCGCATCGGCGGGACAGAGGCGGATGAAGTCGTCCCAATCGAGCGCGGCGGAAATCTCAGCCGCGCGGGCGGGTAGGGCGGCGGCAGCGAGTGCCAGCGGCATCCACAGAATGCTGCGCCGTTCGATGGTCACACCGGGAGCGAGTTCTCTAGTTGGCGGCATCCACGTCATGGAACCAGCTTACGCGCCGGTGACGGGAGATACTTCTTCAATCCTGCTAATTTCACGCCATTCCCGAAATGCACGCGGCGAGACGCCGAAGCGTTTGCGGAAGAGCCAACTGAACGACCCCAGACTTTCGAATCCGACCGCGAAACAGATCGTGGTGATTGCGTCGCCGGTCTCCGCCAGTAAGCGGCGCGCGGCATCCAGGCGCGTCTGCTGCAGGAATTGCATGGGAGTCAGCCCGAAAGCCAGCTTGAACATGCGCTGAAAGTGAAAAGGCGAGAGCGCTGCCACGCGCGCGGCATCGGACACCCTCAAGGGCTGGTCGTAACAGGAAGTGAGGAAGTCACGGCCGCGATAGAGACGCCGGTATAACTCCAAGCGCGTAGCCGGACGCAACCCGGGGAACCCGTCCGCTTCCGTGCGCACCTGACTTCGCACTCCGGCCAGTGCTTCTGCCAACGAATACATACGATCTTCGAGCCACGGCGTGGAAATCTGCGGCACGCGCATTCCGGCGTGCAATTGTGCGAGCGCCCGCGCCACGGCGCCGGTTTTGGGATACAGCCGCTCGCAAAACTCGATGGCCGGTGAGTGCCGTTCAATATCATCCAGATGATTCGCCCCCGCATGCTCCAGAAAGCCGCTCTGAAAGAACGGGCAGAGGGTTTCGGTGTAAGTGCGGCCGCGGCCTTCAAACTCCATCGAATATTGTTGGCCGTCGTTGAGTATCAGGAACGTATCCGGAGTCAGCAAATACTGTCCTGGTGGCGTCTGATAACGCACGGCGCCGCGCACCACCGATTTGATCGATAACGTGGTGCGGTAGTTACTGACTTCGTAGCGCGTGCCGTGGCCATGCAAGACCGCGGAGCAATGCGGCAAGTCACGCGGTTGCGGATTCAGGCTGAACCGGAAGCCGGCCATCCGGTCATTGTCGCATGCCAGCGTATAATGAAGTCACAGCGCGCGGGTGAGTTATGGCGGCGGTTGAAACATCCATCTTCAGGTCACAATTGCTCGAAAGGCGCGGCCGGTTGGAATCGGCCCTGGCGGAGCATCCCTCAGCCGAACAGTTGGCCCGCTTGCTCGACGAAGTAGATGCCGCACTGGCGCAGATGGATGACGGCACGTACGGCCTGTGCGAAGCCTGCCACGATCCGGTCGAGCCGGAGCGCCTGATGGCCGATCCCCTGATGCGTTTCTGCCTCGCGCACCTGACCGCGCGGCAGCAGGAGGCGCTCGAACAGGATATCGAGATGGCCATGCGGATCCAGGCCAGCCTGCTGCCCAACCGCATGCTTGAGGCCGGCGCCTGGCACGCCTGCTACCACTACCAACCGCTCGGTCCGGTGAGCGGCGATTATTGTGACTGGATGGCCGCGCCCGACGGCGGATTGCTCTTCATCACCGGCGATGTATCGGGCAAGGGCGTCGCATCCTCGCTGCTGATGTCGCACCTGCACGCTATCTTTCGCAGCCTGCTGTCCGTCGGTATGCCGATGAGCGCGCTGCTCGACCAGGCGAACCGGGTGTTTTGCGAAAGCACCCTGCCCTCGTTTTACGCCACTCTGGTTTGCGGCCATGCCCATCCGGATGGTTCGGTAGAAATCTGCAACGCGGGCCACTGTCCGCCGGTGCTGGTGGGCCGTGATTCCATCTGCACCATTACCGCCGATGCGCTGCCGCTGGGGCTTTTCAGCACCACGCGATATGCCGCCAGCCGCGTGGTCCTCGCACCGGGCGACTCTCTGGTGCTTTACACCGACGGCATCACCGAAGCGGCCGGCGGATCCGGTGAAGAGTACTCGCCCGAACGCCTGGCGGGCGTACTGCGGCGCTCTTATGGCCTGGCGCCGCGCCACATGACCGCGGCTTGCCTGGCAGATCTGGAAGCGTTTCTGGCAGGGGCGGCGCACTCCGACGACGTGACTTTGATGGCCATCCAACGCGCGGCATGAAGGCGCCGTGCACACAGACCTCTGATACAATCGGGTTGCACCAATGTCCACTGAAAACGGCCGCCCGCGCCTGACGGTTGCCGACTTGGCTACACGCTGCCGCGGCGAACTCATTCCGGTCACCAACACCTTCTCTTATTTCTGCACTCCCCCGATGGCGGAAGAAGATTTGCGCCAGTACCTGCACGATCCCATCGCGGCGCTTTCGCCTTCGATCTGCGCGGAGCTCGGCAAGGTCGGACTGCTGCTGGTGCCTTTCATCGAAAAGGGCAACGGCCGCTCGGGCAACGAAGTCAGCTTCGAGAAGCCGGCCGAGGGCCGCCAGCTTACCGCCGCACGCGTCGATGGTGATCATACGGTCATCCTGGCATTCGCCACCAAAGAAGAAGACGTCGCCAACTATCACTACACCTTCTACAATTCCCTGGCGGCGCTGGTCGCCGATAGACGCCCGCTGGAAGCTCAGGAGAGCTTCTACCGCCTGCTGCGCGAAGAACTCAGCACCGAGGTCCATGGCGAGGTCGACGAGCGAAGCTGGCATCTGAAGCAGGCTTTGCAGCGGCGCCAGACCAACGTCCGCAAAGAGACCAAGCTGTTTCGCGATTATGCCCGGCAAGCCTTCGAAGATACCCTGACGCTCTATCTGCACGGCACCTGTTGCGACATCGACGTCGAGACCGGGCCGCGCCAGATGCCCAGCCGGTATCTGCGCAAGAGGCTCGAGCTGCTGTTGTCTATGTATCCGCCGCCGGAAGGCTACGCCGTCTTTCCAGAGCAGTTGAAGAAGCGCTAGTTTTCGCGCTGGATTGTCAGTCCGCGGAAATAACCCTCCGTGCCCGGACCAATCCACAGCGCGATGCCGCCTGCGCTATCGCCCAGCTTCAGATCGTGGACCAGCAGGCAGGGCTGTGCCGCCGAGCCCACATACAGCGACGCGTCGGTCCCCTGCACCACGATGCGCAGATGCGTCCACTCACCGGGCAGCATATCGGCATACGATTCGTACACGCCGGGACTCTCTTTACGCAGGCGATCCCAAGGCCAGTCCGGATAGGAGACGTACTGCACCGCGTGATTACGGCGTAATTGGTCGCTGGCGCGGCCATTGGTCGGGCGGATATAGAACTCCTCAAATCGCGATCCGTCCGGGGCCATGCGAAACGCGACGCCAATAAATCCGCGCGCCTGCGCACCGGCCGATTTCAGCGGCGCGCCGGAAACCTCGACTTCGACAGCGCCGTTGTGGAAGGTGTAATCCTTCACCGCGGCGTAAGCTTCCTGCGGCCCGCCCCCGCTTTCGGTAAGCTGCAGCGCGGCCAAGCCGTGATGTTTGGCAACCTCGGCGCGCACATTGTGCAGATCGAGGCGGGAAAGATCGGTCAGCGATATTTCCTGCGCCGGCAACAGCGCCGCACAGAATATGAAGCACAGAGTTCGCATGCTGTGATTCATTGTGCACCCGCCGATAGTTCGCGGGCAATCCGCAGGGCGGCCTCTTTGCCGCGCTCGCCCACTTCGCCCGGCGCGCCTACGCACGACGGGCATCCCGCTTCGCACTCGCATCCGGCAAGTAACTCGGCCGTCAGCTTCACCAGCCGGTCCGCCATGCGATAGAGCGGTGCGCTCTGCCCAATTCCGCCCGGATAGCTGTCGTATAGATACAGGTTCGGCTCTTCGCTGAAGGCTACGCCCAAGTCGCGCGGATCGCACATCAGCAGCAGCGCCGCGACCGTGCGCAGCGCGTTCCCCAATCCCGCCAGGCCGCTGCGTTTTTCATCCGCCGTCAGATCGGGAAAGCGCGCCATGAAGTCCTGCGGGAAATGCAGCCAGAAGGCGGTCGTGTGCATTTCCTGTTCGGGCATCGAAAGGTTTCCGGCGCCCACGTTCTCCATGGTGTAGAACTTGATCTTCTTGAAGCCCACGATCTGCCGGTTCACGCGCACATCGCCGTGCCGTTTTTGCGCGCCGCCGAACGGCTCGCCTTCGAATTCCACGAGCGCCTTGACCTGCGTGTAGTCGATGGCATCCGTGTAGTAATCGGAATCCACGCGGCGTACATAAGCTTTGCGCTCTGCATAATCGAAGCGCTCCACATGATACTGGCGGGCTTCGTGTAAATAAATAGCTTTCTCATGCAGGCTGGTCAGTGCGGCGGTAAATGCTACTTCGCCAATTACCGCGGGCTCGCCGGTAATATCTACCACCACGAAGTTATCGCTCGAGACCGAACGCAAGCTGGTGGCATCGGCGGGATAAGAATCCGAAGTCCAATGCCAGGCGCCGGCTGAGTGGTGCAGGAATCCGGATTCCTCGAGAAAGGCGCACATCTGGGCGGTATCGTGTGCGCCGAACTTCTCGCCATCCTGGATGGGTAGTTCGAAGGCCGCGCATTTCAAGTGCGCCAGCAGGATTTCCAGGTTATCCGGATTGATGTAGGCATGCTCCGGCGAGCGGCCGAAGAAGTAATCCGGGTGTTCGACAATGTACTGGTCGAGTGGCGCGCTGGAAGCCACCAATACGGCGGCCGATGCGCCCTGCCGCCGTCCGGCGCGCCCGGCGCGCTGCCAGGTGGATGCGATGGTGCCCGGATACCCGGCCATCACCACGGCGTCGAGTGAGCCGATATCGATGCCCAGTTCGAGCGCGTTCGTCGCCACCACGGCACGCGTCTCGCCGTCGCGCAATTTCCGTTCGATCTCGCGGCGCTCGCGCGGCAGGTATCCACCGCGATATCCGCGCACGGCGTCGCTCGGCAGCGGACCCCGCGCGATCGCATCTTTCAGATAAGTGACCAGTATCTCGGTCGCCAGGCGATTATTGGCGAATATCAACGTCTGGAAATGATGTTCGATAAACTCGAGCGCAATGCGGCGCGCTTCGCCGATGTAACTGCGGCGGATGCCTAACTGGCGGTTCACCACCGGCGGATTGTAGAAGACGAAAAACTTCTCGCCGCGCGGCGCGCCGTTGGAGTCTACCAGCCGGAAGGGCAAACCGGTGAGCGCTTCGGCTAACTCGCGCGGATTCGCAATGGTCGCCGAGCAGCAGATGAATACCGGTTTCGCGCCGTAGAATTCGCAGATGCGCCGCAGCCGGCGCAGCAGGTTCGCCAGGTGGCTGCCGTAGACGCCGCGATAGTAGTGCAGTTCGTCGATTACGATGTAGCGGAGGTTCTCGAACAGCTTGGCCCACCGCGTGTGATGCGGCAGAATCCCGGCATGCAGCATGTCCGGATTGGTTAGCACGATGTTGGCGCGCTGGCGGATGGCCTTGCGCGCGTCTTGCGGCGTATCGCCATCGTAAGTGAAGGCGCGCAGCTCCGATCCGGTGGCGTCGATCGCGGTCCGCAATTCGTGAAGCTGATCCTCAGCCAATGCCTTAGTCGGAAAGAGATACATGGCACGCGCGCCGGGGTCGGCCAACAACGCGTTCAGGATCGGAAGGTTGTAGCACAGGGTCTTGCCGCTGGCCGTAGGCGTGACTACCACCACGTTCTCGTCCTGCTCTACGGCGCGGAATGCTTCAGCCTGGTGCGAATACAGTTGGCCGATGCCGCGGTCCTCCAGCACGCGGCGGAGATTCGTGTTTACGGATTCCGGAAAATCGCGATAAGTACCGGAACTGGCCGGCTCATGCCGGATCGCCGTATGTGGGAATCGGGTCAGGGCCGCCTCGAGCGCGACGGCCTTGGGAGGAGCCAGAGTCAGATCCATCGAGTTTCGCCTTTTCTTTGCTACCTTACACGAAAAGCGCCTCGATGACAAGCGTCGGGATTATTCTTCGCTGCGGATGAATTCGTAGCGTTCCAGGGTAGCCGCCACGTCGAATCCGTTTTCCGCTGGCGCGCGCGTGTAACGCACCACTTTACCGATGCAGCGCAAGTTTACATTCTGGTCTGCCGGTGCGCCGAGTGTAATCACATATTCAATCGATGTGCCGACTTCCGGCTCGCTTTCGCTGGTAAACAGCACACCGCCCGAGCTGATGTTCTTGGTCAGGCCCGAATGCATCACGCGTTCCGCACCGCTTCTTGTAATGGAAACCGGCAATTGCAGAGTGAACCGCCGGCTTCTTCTGTGTTCCACTTATCGTAATCTAGTTTCTTCGTCGACTCGGGTCAACCACTTATTTGAAAATTCCCGTAGTAATAGTACTACGAGGCGGAAAACTTTAGTCCTACTGTATACATTCGTGTGTGCCGTCTTGGACATATCAGCCGCTTTCCAGTAACTTACCGCCGTGGTTCTAAACTTTGCGTCAGCAGGTGCCGATAATCTCGATGTGTGTGTCTCACCAGAGGAGCAGCTACCCATCGGACGCACGCGCGATGCGCCCGCCCAGCAGTCATTGTCTCGCGACCGCGTGGCGGTACAGTGGGATGCGCTCCTGCGGCAAATCGGCAATTCTCTACCCGCCATGATCTGGATATGCGGAGCGGATGGCCGCGCCACCCTGTTCAACAGACACTGGCTGCAGTTCACCGGATGTGCGCACCAGCAGGCCCTCGCGGGCGGATGGATCGCCGCCATACACCCCGATGATGCGGCTCGCCGCGTCGCCGCACAGCAAGCGGCCATGGAAACGCACGCGCCCTTCGAAACGGAATACCGCTTGCGCCGGGCTGATGGGGAGTATCGCTGGATCCTCGATCAGGGCGCTCCGCAGTTCGACACCAAGGGCGCCTTTCACGGATTCGTGGGCGTGGCCATGGATATCACCGAACGCAGGAACTCGGTCGATAAGTTGCGCTGGCTTTTCCAAGCCGTGGAGCAGAATCCCGCCATCATCGTAATTACCGACTTAAACGCGAACATTGAATATGTCAATCCCAAGTTCACCGAGGTAACCGGATATACCAGTGCCGAGGTATTGGGTAAGAACTCACGGTTGCTCAAGTCCGGTGAAACTACCGCGGCGGAGTATCGGCAGTTATGGGCAACCATCGCCAACGGCGAGTGGCGCGGCGAGTTTCACAATCGCAAGAAGAACGGCGAACTATATTGGGAAGCCGCCCGCATCGGCCCGATCCGCGACGAGCACGGCAGACCCACGCACTATATCGCGATCAAGGAAGATATCACCGAACGCAAGCGCATTGAGTCCGCGCTGCATGCGGCCGAGGAGCGCTTTCGCATCGCCGTGGAAAACGCGGAACTCTACGTCTATGATGTGGACGCGCACACCGGCATTAGTACGCACTACGGTCCTAACACGTATCTGGCGCATGTGCGCACCCTGCAGGAGTGGATGCTGGCGATCCATCCCGACGATCGCGAACGGGTGCTGGCGGCCCATGCCCGGCGGCGTGAGAGTGGTCAGGGGTTTCACGAAGAATACCGGGTAGTGGAGCGGGATGGAAGCGTGCGGCATGTCTCGGACCACGGCGCGCCGGAACGCGACGGGCGGTGGGTCGGCGTCATGCGCGACATCACCGCCCGCAAACAGGCCGACGATGCGCTCGCACGGCTGGCGGCCATCGTGCAATGTTCCCCGGATACCATCGTCTCGTCGGACCTGGACGGGATTATCCGCACCTGGAATCCGGCAGCCGAGAAGCAATATGGCTATACCGCGGCCGAGACGATTGGCCTGCCGTTGTCCGTCCTTCGGCCACCGGGTCTTCGCGACGAACTCGAGCAACACGTGGCTAACATCCTGCGCGGCGATCTCGACATCTTTGAGACGTGGCACGCGCGCAGAGACGGCTCCACGTTTCCGGTCAGCGTAGTCGCATCGCCCATCCGCGATGCCGCGGGCAACGTGGTAGGCAATTCCGGCATCATCCGCGACATCACCGAGGAGCGCCGCGCGCAGACCGCCCTGCGGGAAAGCGAAAATCGCCTGCGCGCCATTTTCGAAAACAGCAGCGACATCATCTGGCTGATCGATCCAGCCGGCGTCATTGTGTACGAAAGCCCCGGCGTTTTAGAACTGCCGGCCGCCCCCGAGCCGCGCCTCGGAACCCTCGGTTTCGAATGGATCCATCCCGACGACCAAGGCTACATACGCCGCATGCATGAGGAATTGCTGCGTGAGCCGGGCTCCCGCTTGCGCGCGCAGATCCGCCTGCGCCGCGGCGAAACCTGGCGTTGGGTCGACAGTTGGGCAGTCAATCTGCTGGAAGAGCCGGGCGTCCACGCGCTGGCCATCAGTTTTCGCGACATCACCGAGTTGAAGGACGCCGAAACCGCCCTGCGCGACAGTGAGCAGCGCTATCGCAAGCTGGTTGAAGACGCCAGCGACACCATTTTCACCATCGATCTGGCGGGGAATCTCACTTCGGTCAATTCCAGTGGAGAGCGCGTCTCGGGATACAGCCGGCAGGAACTGCTCGGCATGAATGTCCGGCAGTTGGCCGCCCCGGAGGACGTGGTCCGCGTCCGCCGCGCGATCGAGAATCGCTTTCGTGGCGGCAACGCTAATCCGCTGGAGGCGGAACTGCTCGCGCGCGACGGCTCCCGGGTTTCCGTTGAGGTCAGCGGACGTCTGCAGTTTAAGAACGGCGCGCCGGCCGGCATGCAGTGCATCGCGCGCGACGTCAGCCAGCGCAAACGTACCGAACGGCTGGAACAGAACCGGCGCGAAGTGCTCGAAATGGTCGCCCAGAATCGCGAACTCGAAGCCGTGCTGTACCGGCTCGAAGCGATGGTCGAACAATACTACCCGGGCTCGACCGCGCGCATCGAGCTATCCGGCGACCTGGCATTCGAGGATTTTCCGCCGCCGCGTCCGTCCCCCGCGCCGGAGCAATGCCGCGGCCACCTCAAGGTCCCGATCCTGGCGTGCGACGGCGCGGACCTGGGCTCACTGGCCCTCTGCCGCCCGGATCCCTGGGAAGCCGCCGAGTCCGAACAGGTACTGCTCGATTCGCTCGCCAAACTGGCTTCCATCGCGCTCGAACACCGCCAGCTTACCGATCGCCTGGCCCACCAGGCGCAGCACGATCCGCTCACCGGGCTGCCCAACCGCACGCTGCTCGACGATCGCTTGCGGCAGGCCATCGGCCTGGCCCGCCGCCAGAATTCCATGTTGGCCGTGCTCTATGTGGATCTGGACCACTTCAAATACATCAACGACACGCTCGGGCATCCCGTCGGTGACCTGCTGCTGAAAGAGGCGGCCAAGCGTATGGAAGGCGCGGTGCGAGAGTCGGACACCCTGGCGCGCATGGGCGGCGATGAATTCGTCGCGGTTCTCTATGGCGTCGAAAACATCCGCGACGCGCAGGCCGCCGGCGAGCGCATCCTCGAAATCCTGCGCGAGCCGTTCCACGTACGCGGGCACGAGCTCTTCAGCACCGCCAGCGTGGGCATGAGCATCTTCCCGCGCGACGGCCAGGACGCCGCCACCTTGCAGAAACACGCGGACCTGGCCATGTACGAAGCCAAGAACCGCGGCCGCAACCGCTTCCAAAGCTTCGCCCCCGCCCTGAACACCGCCTCGCACGAACGCCTCGAGATCGAGAACCAACTGCACCGCGCGCTCGATCGCGGCGAGCTGGTCTTGCATTATCAGCCGCAATTCGAGCTGCCTTCGCGGCGCATGGCGGGCGTGGAAGCTCTGCTCAGATGGGAGCATCCCAAGTGGGGCCTGCTGCCGCCCGGCCGCTTCATTCCTGTGGCGGAAGAGAGCGGGTTGATCATTCCCATCAGCCTGTGGGTCCTGCAGCAGGCCTGCCGCCAGCACCAGTTGTGGAGGCTGGCCGGATATGCGCCGGTGCGCGTCGCGGTCAACATCTCGGCCACGCAGTTCCTGCGCTCGAATCTGGCGGAAAAAGTCGCGCAGATTCTGGCCGCGCACCATATGGAGCCGGGCTATCTCGAACTCGAACTGACCGAAGGAGTCCTCATGCGCGACGCCGCGGATTCCGCCCGGCAACTGGCGGAACTCCGCGCCCTCGGCGTACTCATCTCCATCGACGATTTCGGCACCGGGTATTCCTCGCTCAGCTACCTGCAGCGCCTGCCCATCGACGATCTGAAGATCGACAAGTGTTTCGTCGAAAGCATCCATCGCGCGGACGGCAGGGAAACGCTCGTGGAGGCCATTATCGGTCTGGCCCACGGCCTGCACGTGACCGCCACTGCCGAGGGAGTCGAAGACGAAGAGGAACTCGCGGCCCTTTGCGCGCTCGGCTGCGACCGCGTCCAGGGATTCCTGCTAGCGCGCCCGGAGCCTGCCGATTATTGGAACGCCCAATGGCTTGCGGGCAGGCCCGGCGCGCCGCCGCGCATCGCTACGGATTTGTGCGAACCCCGCCCCGCCGCGTAGTATAATCCGGCTTCAATCTGATTCCAGAGGAGAAGCACCATGTCATCCGAAATGGCGCCGCGCCGCGGCTTCCTGCAACGGCTGGCCGGAGCCGCGGGGCTTTCCGCGGCTGCGTCGTCCGCCCACGCGCAGACCGCCCGCTCCAGCGCCGGTTATGCCTTTCTGCCGGATTATGCCCGGGCCCAGCACTACCGGTCGCTCAAGCAGTCCAGCTACGACCGCACCGGAGGCAATGCGGACGCTTGGCCGGTCGAGCCCGGCGCCACTCGCGAGTTGTTCGCCGCCCAGGGCCCCGGCGTGATCACGCACATCTGGTACACCATTGCCGCGGAGAGTTCCAATCACCTGAAGGAAATCGTGATCCGCATTTATTGGGATGGCAACGCCAAGCCCAGCGTCGAAGTGCCCGTCGGCGATCTCTTCGGGTTAAACCTGGGGCAATACTTCGTCTACCAGTCCGCGTTTCTGAATTGCTCCTCGGTGAAGGCGTTGAATTGTTATTTCGCCATGCCCTTCCGCCACTCCGCGCGCATGACCGCCACCAACGAAAGTACGCGCAAGATCGATGCTTTCTATTCCAACATCGACTACCAGATCGTGCCCTCGCTGCCGGACGACACGCTCTATTTCCACGCCCAGTACCGCCAGGGCACGCCCAACAAGGTCAGTGCGCGCGGCGATAAGAACCTGGACGGCAAAGACAACTACGTCTTCGCCGAAACACGCGGACGCGGTCACCTGATGGGCGTCACGCTGGGTGTCCTGCAGAACACCGATCACTGGATGGGCGAAGGCGACGAGATGGTGTTCGTGGATAACGAAGAGATGCCCATCATCAACGGCACAGGCACCGAAGACTATTTCAACGGCGCCTGGGACTTCGGCGGACGCGACGGCGCCATACCCTTCGCGCACCTGTACAACGGCGCGCCCCTGATGATCGATCCCGAACGCGCGGGCGGCCGCTACTGCCTGTATCGCTGGCACGCCGACAATCCGATCACGTTCACCCGGTATCTGAAATACACCATCGAGCACGGCCACGCCAACGATCGCGCCGATAACTATTTTTCGGTGGCTTACTGGTATCAGGCCGGGGCTTACACGGACTTCCCCGCCCTGCCGCCGGTCGAAAGCCGCATTCCGCGGCTCAAGGTAGTCCCCGGCCCCGGCGGAGCGGAGCCCGCCTAGCTAGCTCACATACCGGGCCGCGGCCGTGAGGGAGCGGTTGCCCGAGAGACCATGCGCCAGCTCAATGCGCCACAGTTGACACGCGCTGGACCTTCCCGGTCAGCGCCTCATCGATGGACACATTGTTCTTCTCGAGGGTCTCGCCCAGCACCTGATCGAGCGAGACGCGCGCATGCACATAGGTCGCCAGAGCGCTCAACTCGGCAAGCTGGGCGGCCTCCAGGCTGCGCTGGTCGGTAATGATGTCGTTGAACGTCGAAATGCCGTAGGAGAATTTCTTGCGCTCGCTGGCCAGCAATTGCTCATCCAGCACCCGCGTGTCCCGCGCCGCCTGGTAACGCGCGCGCGATTGCCGGAGCGCGCTCAACTGGTTCGAGATATCCACCACGATCTGGTTCGTGCTGCGCTGGTCGCTCACCAGTGTCTGCACGTATTGCAACTGGTCAATACCGTAGTCGCCCTGGGCCTGCCGGTTGTGCACCACCATCGAAAGTCCCAGCGACCCTGCCTCATTAGGAAAATTACGGCGGAAAATCTGCGCCAGGGCAGTGCCGTAGCCGCCCACGAAATACGGATTCGGTTGATACTGGGCGGCCCCGGACACGCCGCGGTTGTAAGTCTGAGCCTGCACGGTCAAGTTCGGCAGGAGGGGATTCTCCGTTCCGGCAAGCGCCATTTGCTGGGTCTGCTCCCGGTACTTGGAGACCTGCACGTCGGGCCTTTTCTTCATTGCCGTGGCAACCAACTGGCGCAACGGCGGCAGATCGTCGCTGGCCGGCGCTGCGAACCGGTCCAACGTCACGATCCCGGCGGCCTCGATCTCCGGATCCATCGTGCGCGTGATGGCGTCTTTCAGCGACCCCTCGCTCTGCCGCACTGCGTATTGCGCCACCATGATATCGTGCGTGCGGGTGGCCACCTCCGCCTCGGCCCGCGGCAACTGCACCCGCGGCATCGCCCCGGCCGCGATTTCCTTCCGCGTATCGTCCAGAAACTTCTGCGACGACTCCAGCGCAGCTTGCCTGATCTTGAGCTCTTCATTGGCGCTGACTAAGTCCCAATACATATTGAGTACGCCGGTCGTCAAATTCGTTAGCTGCGAGCGAAAGTCTTCGCGCGCCGCGGCCGTGTTGACCTGTGCGATCCGGATGAAGCGATCATTCAGCTTCACGCCGAATCCTTGTAAGAGATTATGACGGACCGCCACGCTCATGTAAGGCCCGCGCTGCGGCTCCAGGCTGTCGCTCGGAGCATTTTCATTCAGGAACTGTTCGTAGTCGGTGAAGCGTACGTAACCGCCCGAGATGAGTCCTTCCTGCACGAAGGTCGAGTAAGTGCGGATGCTCTGAATCAGCGCGGGCGTCTGGCTGACCACCGCGTTGTATTGCGGCTGGCTCAAATGTACGAAGGTCGTGCTGTTTTGCAGCACGGGGTCCAGGTTGGGCGTTACTACGCCGACCTGCTGAATCGACGCACCACCGGAGTTGCCGCCATTGGAACTGCCGCTGCCGCTCGATAGCCCCGCCGCCTGGATACTTCCGTTAACGCCCAGGCCGCTGTCGACGCTGGCCACCTGGGCCGCCGCGCTGGGTACGCCGCGCAGTGCGCCGCCGGCCTTCTGCCGTTCCAGCGCGGTGTCCGCCAAAAGCGGACCGTAGCGATCCACTTCCAGGTCCAGATTGTTCTCGATCGCCAGCGCCAGCGCGTCCTGCACGGTCAGGTATAGCTTGCCGGCCCGCAGCAGTTCGTGCAGCCGTTGCGAGTTACTCAGCCGTGCGCCCGGTACGGTGGGAGGCGCGTACGAACGAATCGGCGCCATCAGATTCGGCCGTTCGATCATGTACTGCGGATTCTGCGCGGAACAGACGGCGGCGGCGCACAGGCCGGCTGCCACACTCCGCCATAACTCGTGGAATCTCATTGCGCACCCCCTGCCGGGCTATTATCCGGCAGTACCGCGGGTAGCACTGACTCTCTGGCTACGTGCCCGCTGGCGGCCTCCTGCATGGAGATATGGTTCACGTCCAGCGTCCGCCCCATGGCCATGTCGAACGTTATCTTGGCGTGCGTATAGTTAGCCATGGCCTGCACCTCCGCGTCCTCATCGGTCGCCAGGTCCCGCTGCGCCTGGATCACCAGGGTCACCGACGAGACGCCGTGCTGGAACCGGTTCTGTTCGTCCTTCAGGCTCTGCTCGGCTAGTTTCCGGGTATCCACCGCCGTTTCATAACGCGTGCGCGCCTGCTGCAGGCCGATGAGCGCGGTCCTTACATCCACCGTCACCTGGTTCATGGCCCGCTGTAACTTGAGTTCGGCCTGGCGCAACTGCAGTTGGTCGGTGACATAGTCGGCTTGCGCCTGCCGGTTGCGAAATGGAATGTTCAGCGTCAGTCCGGCCGAGTAACTGGGAAAGTCCCGCTTGAAGACCTGCGCCAGGGCGTTGCCCGTGCCGCCGACGAAGTATGGGTCCGGCGCCCCGCTCTCCCCGTTATAGAGCGGATTCACCGGCCCGCTCAGTCCGTTATTGGTCAGCTCCAGAAACGCCTGCAAGGTGGGCAGCAACCCGTTGCGGGACCCGCGTATCGATATGTGCTCGCTGTCGATGTTGATCCTGTCCTGCTGAATCTCCGCGCGGTTGGTCATGGCTTCCGGGACCAGTTCGGCCAGCGGTTTCAGATCGTCGGTTTTGGGCACTTCAATTCTGTTGAGCGCTACGATGTGCACTTCGTCCAGCCACGAATTCGCCATGGCGTTGCGGCTGAGCGTGTTCTTCAAAACGATCTCCTGCTGCTGTACGTTGGTCTGCGCGATCAGCAGATCCTCTTTGCTCACCGAAACCTGCGCCGCCGCGCGCGTCACTTCCACGCTCGGCAGGGCGCCGATCTTGGCCATCTTCTGGTCATCTTCATATAGCTTCTCCGAGGTCTCCAGCGCTTGCTGTTTAATACGCACGGCATCTTCAAAACTGACCAGGTCCCAATAGAGGTTCAGGGCCGCCGAAACCGTCGTGGCCACTTGCAGTTTCAGTTGCAGGTTACTGACTTTCTGATTGTTCTTCGCGATCCGGATGTCGCGGTTATTCACCCCGATGCGAAATCCCTGCAGCAGCGGTTGGTAGATCTGCAAGTCCAGATAACCGGTAATCGACGGATTAAAGAGGTTCGCGGGACTGTTCTGAAAGCTATGGTAGTCGAAGAAAGTAAGTTGCGCGGAAGTCCCCGTAATGAACTGTTGGTAGTACTGGAACACGATCTGATGGTAATCATTAGTGAGCGCCGCGGTCTCGTTCAGTAGCTGGTTAGTCAGCGGCGTCGTGTTGTGGCCTGCGTATTCGCCAACGTAGAGTACCGGATCCAGGTTGGGAGGCACCGGACCAATCTGCGTAACGATGCCGCCGCCCGAACTGAGTCCCGCGCCGCCCGCCAAGCCGTTGGCGTTCACGCTCACGCCGGCCGTGCTGACGCTGGTGGGACCCGCCGCGATAGGCGTATCCACCGAACGCAGATAGCCGCCGCCCTCCGTCCGGCGTAACACCTCCCGCGCCAGAAATGGACTGTAGCGTTGCACCGCGATATCCAGATTATTCTCCAGCACCAGCGCGATTACGTCGTCCACCGAGAGATAAAGATTCCCGGCCCGGACGAGTGACTCCAGACGCGGCGTATTGGCCAGCCGGGCTGGCCCTACCTCGCGCTTCTGGACATGAAATGGCGCCAGTATGTGGCCGATCACTGGCTGCGGGTGGGGAGGCTCAATTGAGACTTCCGAGGATTGCGCGAAAACCATCGAACTCGCGATCCACACGAGGCATATGACGTTCCTGGATGAGTTCATTTTGCAGGTGTGGCATGGGCAATTCCCGTTCCACTGGATGTTGGGAGCAGCAGGCGAGTTACGCGGAGGTCACTGTCCGGTTTTGGGAACGGCTGTTCGGTTTTACGAACTAAATTTTGCCGCCGCCCGCCAGGAAAAGAAGGACCCCAAAAAAAAAGAGGAGCAGATGTCCGGTCCGATCATCCGCTCCTCAAAAAGCTCACTCTCTGTGGTTGACGTACGCAGGGACGCGCTTTGAGCGCCTCTGTCCCAGCAGCTTAAGCGCGTCCCTCGACCAGGCTACTAAGACCAGCATAGGCGCTGGCCCCGCATGCCACTATCCCCTCCACACGGTATTTTCCGTCTGCAACGGGTGGATTTTCCATCTCCCGCCGTCCACAAATCTACTCAGCCGGCGGTATATGATCGAAGTAGTCTACCTGATACCTTGGATGGAGCCGGAGAACCTCAAAGACGCCGTGGTCTTCAAGCGAAGCGCTCAGCCCTTCCAGTGGGCCGCCCAGGTAGCACTCTTGGCCAGCTTCGGCGGCATGCTGGGGCTGATGCTATTCGCCGGTATCGATTCGCTCCGCGCCCTGCGCCAGATTCAGGCGCGCAATGTCCAGATCCGCCAGACGTTCCTGGTGCGCAATCGCGCCCTTGAGGAGATCCGCTCGTCGCTATACCAGTCCGGCACCTTGATTCGGGACTACCTGGTGGAACGCGACCCGCCCCGGGCCGAAGCCTACCGGGCCCACTTGCAAACTGTGCGCGGCGAGATGGACGCCGCCCTCGCCCGCTATGCGCAGGCGCTGGACGCCACCGAAGAAGGCACGTTTCGCGCTCTGAAGGACCGTATCAGCGATTATTGGAGCGCTCTCGATCCCATCTTCCATTGGAACGCCGCCGAAAAGGCGGAACGCAGCGACGCCTTCCTGCACCGCGAAATCTTTCCGCGGCGCGCTACCTCCCTCGAGATCGCCGACCGCATTGCCGCGGTGAACGAACGGGAGCTCAATAACGGGGACGAGCAACTGAAAGCCATTTTCGACCGTTTTCGTTTCCGCCTGGGGTTGATGCTGACCATCACGCTGGGTATTGGCTTGTTGCTCGCCGCCGCCACCACCAGGCATATCCTCAGGCTGGCGCGCGACGCGGACCTGCGTTATCGCCAGGTGGTGCTCGCGCAGCGCGAGTTGAAGGAACTGTCCGCGCGCCTGGTGGACGCCCAGGAACAGGAGCGCCGGGCGATCTCGCGCGAACTGCACGATGAGGTCGGCCAGTCGCTCAGTGCGCTGTTGATGGAACTCGGCAACCTCGGCGCAGTGGCCCCCTTCGATGCCGAACTGCGGCGTTACCTCGAATCCATCCGCAAACTCGCCGAAAGCAGCGTCAACGTGGTCCGCAATATGGCCCTGCTGTTGCGTCCTTCGATGCTCGACGACCTCGGCCTCGTGCCGGCCTTGCAGTGGCAGGCCCGCGAAATCTCCAAACGCACCGGCATGGCCGTGACCGTCGATGCCGAAAGCGTGGCGGACGACCTGCCCGAGGAATACAAGACCTGCATTTATCGCGTGGTGCAGGAAGCCTTGCATAATTGCGCCCGCCATGCCGGCGCCCGCAGCGTGCGCATCGAAGTCGCGCAGGAAAGCAGCCGCCTCCGTATGAGCGTTACCGACGACGGCCAGGGTTTCGACAGCATTAATGTTCGCGGCCTCGGTCTGCTCGGAATGGAGGAGCGGGTTACCCACCTCGGCGGCCGTTTCCATCTCCAATCCGAGCCCGGCCACGGCGCCCGCGTCTACATCGAGATTCCTTTTGCCGCGCACGTTCTCGAGGTCACCGCATGAGTTGTGTACGCATCGTCCTGGCGGACGACCATACCGTGATGCGGAATGGTCTGCGTCTCCTTTTGGAGCGCCAGCCCAACCTCCAGGTCGTCGGCGAGGCGGCCGATGGGCGCCAGGCGGTGGCCCTCAGCGAGTCCGCCCGTCCGGACGTGGTCATCATGGATATCGCCATGCCTAACCTGAATGGCATCGAGGCCACCCGCCAGATCGTCAATCAGAATCCCCACACCGCCATCGCCATCCTGAGTATGCATTCCGACGAGAGCTACGTGATTCGCGCTCTGAAAGCAGGCGCGCGCGCGTACCTTCTCAAAGACTCCGCTGAAGCCGACCTGCTCGCTGCGGTGCATGCCCTGACCGAAGGCAAGTCGTTTTTTAGTCCCGCCATCAGCAAGATCCTGGTGGAAGACTACATGCGCCAGTTGGAGAGCCGCGGCGCGGAAGATACTTACGAACTGCTCACCAACCGGGAGCGCGAGATCCTGCAGCTCCTGGCCGAGGGCCGCACCAACAAAGAAGTCGCCAACATGCTGAACCTCAGCCTGTACACGGTCGAGACCCATCGCACTCACATCCTGCAAAAGCTCAACCTGCACAGCGTACCTGAACTCATCCTCTACGCCGTACGCAAGGGTATCATTGCGTAACAAATTCTAAGATATTTGCGGGCTGTATAACTCCCGTTACTTACTTCGATGCTAAACTCTTTGGCAGCGCATAGGAATAGTGTCTTGACTTATGCAGTGACAGGAGAGCTCGATGCGTCGAAGGGTACTGCCATTGTTAGTGACAATACCGTTACTTTGCCGCGGCGGCGATGTTCCGCAGCGCGGCCCCCTGCAACTCACTTTACAGCGCGCCGTGGAGCTGGCGCTCTCTCCGGAAGGCAACACTTACATCCAGCTCGCGGATGAGAATCTCCGCCAGGCCAAATCCCGCTCCACGGAGGCACGCTCGGCCTTCCTGCCCGATATCGAAGCGCAAGCCGAACAAGTCACGGCCATGAAGAGCCTTTCCGCGCTGGGCCTGGACCTGGCCACCAATCAGGCGCTCACGGCGGCTGAAAACGGCCTCACCGGCGTGCTCGCACCCGAGGAAAAGGCGCTGCTTAACGACATCATTAGCGACATTCCACGCGTGGTGGGGCCGTTCAATTCCGTGGATCTGCGCACGCGCGTGGCGCAGAGCGTTTTCGACTTCAGCAACATACGCCGCTATCAGGCCTCTCGTGCCGCGGTGCGCGCCGCGCAAGCCGACGGCGGCCACACCAACGATACCGTTTCCGCTACGGTTGCCAAGGCCTATGTAGCCGCTCTGCGCAGCGACGCCGACGTGGAAGCGTATCAGGCCAACGTCGCGCTGGCCGAGGCGGTCCTCAAACAATCTGAGAATCAGAAGGCCGCCGGCACCGGCACGGGCATCGAAGTCACTCGCGCCAAAGTGCAGCTCGCTAACGAAAGACAGCGTTTGTTAGTCGTCCAGAATGAGCGCACCAAGGCCTATCTGCAGTTATTGCGTGTCATGGGATTGAACCTCGCGACCGAGATACAACTTACCGATAAGTTGAGCTACCTGCCCGCCGATCCCGTCACCATCGAGCGTGCCGAGGCGCAGGCCTTCAAAAACCGCTCCGACATTCGGGCCCAGGCCCAGCGCGAGAATGCCGCTCGCCTGAACGCTAATTCGGTAAAGCTCGAACGCTTGCCCAACCTGGTGGCCTTTGCGGATTACGGCACCACGGGCACCAACGGCAATATCGTTTCGCTGCTGCCCACCCGCGATTACGGCTTCGCCCTGCGCGTCCCTATCTTCGATGGCGGCCGCCGCGATGCCCGGCGCGCGGAAGCCGCCTCCCAGTTCCGCCAGGAGCGCGTCCGCACCAACGATCTGCGCGAGCAGGCGGAACTGGAGGTCCGCATGGCGCTCGATAGCCTGCACTCCGCCGAGGAGCAGGTCAAAGTCGCCGAGGCCGGTCTCTCGCTCGCTCAGAGTGAACTGACGCAGGCCCGCCGCCGCTACGAGGCGGGCGTAGCCAGCAGTCTGGAAGTCACCGATGCCCAGACCCGCCTGGATCGCGCCCGCGACAATCAGATCGCCGCGCTCTTCAACCACAACGTGGCGCGCATCGACCTGGGCCAGGCCACCGGCACGATCGCATCCGTGATCGCGCGCGAGCCGTCCGGGCTGCCGCATTCGCCGGCCAGCGGCTTGCTTCAGCCGGAGGCCCCGAATTTGGCTCTGTTGGGCGAAATTCCTTTGCGCCCGCCCACCCGCTCCGCCTTTCTCCTGGCGCCCGGCCTGCCCACCGCTTTCGTAGCCCGGCGAACTGCGCCGCCAGTCGTCCCGGCGGCCCCCCGCGCCAGGATCATGCGCGCGCATCGCGTCTATCGCCATCGCCGGAATCGCCACGTCGTGCACCGGGCCGCGCGCCACAGCCATCGGGCAACCAAAACCGCCTGATCGCCGTCGAATCTATCGTTGGACTATAGCTGGATGCTCCGTTTCCCAGGCGCCTGCTATAATGGCTTCGGGTTCCCCGGATTTCGAAATATATGAACAGCCGTATCAAGTATGTCGTCGTGACCACCTCCACCTGCCTCATGTTGTTGCTGGTTTTGGGCAACGTGCTCGGCAAAAGCGCCTCCACCGACCGGCCGTATCCGCAACTTGGCGTGTACACGGAAGTGCTGCACCGCATCAAGAGCGAATACGTCGAAGAGCCCGATATGAAGAGCGTCACGCTGGGCGCTTTGAATGGGCTGCTCGAATCCGTGGATCCGTTCGCCAGCTATCTCAATGCGGATCAGTACAAGGACTATCTCAAGAACAAGGATGTGCGCAAGGCCGGCGTGGGCCTCGTGCTGGCGAAAAAGTTCGGGTTCGTGGGCATCGTGGGTGTCACGCCGGGATCGCCCGCCGCCAAGGCTGGACTGGCCACTAACGACATGCTCGAAACCATCAACGGCGTGGCCACGCGTGACATGCCGCTGGCGTATGCCAGGTTGCTCCTGGAGGGCGACCCCGGCGCTTCCGTGGAACTCACCGTCGTGCGTGTGCGGCGCCCGGAGCCGCAAAAGATTAAGCTGACCCTTGCGAATATCGTCTATCCGGCGGTTATCGGCCGCATGCTGCCGGACAACATCGGCTACATCGTGCCGGCCACTCTGGCGCCCGGCAAGGTGTCGGAAACCGCGGAGGCCATCCAGTCCCTACAGAAGCAAGGCGCCAAGAAACTGATCCTCGACCTGCGCAACTGCGCCATCGGCACGCCTCAAGATGGCATCGCGCTGGCCAATCTTTTCCTCGCCAAAGGTGAGATCACCTATCTGCAAGGCCAGAAGGTGCCGCGCCAGGACTTTGCCGCCGAAGCCTCGAAGGACGTCTCAAACCTGCCGCTGGTGGTAATCACCAATCGCGGCACGGCGGATGGCGCGGAAATCGCTGCCGGAGCGCTGCTCGATGATAAGCGCGCCACGCTGGTGGGTGAGCGCACTTACGGCGATGCTTCCCTGCGCAAGGCGATCACCATGGATGATGGCGGGGCGATCATCCTCTCGGTGGCGAAGTATTATTCGCCTGACGGCAAGGCTATCCAGGATGTGGGCGTCACGCCCGATACCCTGATGTCCGAGCCGGAGGCCCAGATGGATCTCGACGAAAATGGAGAGCCGGTCGCCGAGAATCCCGCGCAGCCCGAGCACAAGCAGCAGGAAGATCCGTTGCTGAAGAAGGCTATCGAGATCGCCGGGCAGAAAACCGCGGCGTAATTCCAGCCGGTTTGAAAATCCGCGTGCGGTCCGCGATATAGTATTCCTTCGCCTCCGCATGCAAATCTCAGCAAAAGCGCCCTGTCGCGTCGATATGGCCGGCGGCACCATCGACATCTGGCCGCTTTACCTCTTCCACGCCGCACCCGTGACCGTAAATTTCGCCGTCGACCGCTACGCCAGTTGCACGATCGAGACGCGCACCGACGGCCGCATCACGCTGCGCTCGCGCGACTTGGATGCCGGCGAAGAATTCGATTCGCTCGACGCCCTGCGCGCCGCCCGCCGATATAAGTTGCCGCTGGCAGCTTACGTGGTCCGTTATTTCGCGCCGGCCACTGGCATCGACCTCACCACCCATTCCGAAGCTCCCGCGGGCGCCGGTATCTCCGGATCATCGGCGTTGATCATCGCGTTGGCGGCGGCTCTCAACAAGCTCACTCGCAGCGGCCACAAGATCGAAAAGCTGCGCGAGATCGCCCAGAATATCGAAGCGCAGATCATCCGCGTGCCCACCGGCTGCCAGGATTACTATCCGGCGATGTATGGCGGCGTGAGCGCGATCGAACTGACCGAGGCCGGCATCGTGCGCCGTCCCCTGGCCGTCGATCTCGACGAATTAAACCAGCGCTTCGTGCTGGCCTACACCGGCGAACCGCGGAACTCCGGCATCAACAACTGGGAAGTGATGAAAGCTCACATCGATGGCGATCGCGCGGTGGACCGCAACTTCGATCGCATCGCCGAAATCGCGCGCGGCATGCGGGAGGCGGTCGAAAAAGCCGACTGGAGCGCAGCCGGCCGCCTGCTGCGCCAGGAGTGGAGCCATCGCCGGAAGAACGCACCGGGCATCACCACGCCGCTAATCGACCGGCTGGTCGAAGTGACCCGCCGCGTGGGTGCGGCCGGCGCAAAAGCCTGCGGGGCGGGCGGAGGTGGCTGCGTCTTCTTCCTGGTCGAGCGCGGCGCGAAGCAGCGGGTCGCCGAGGCCATCGAGCGCGAGGGCGCCACCGTTCTGCCGGTGCGCGTCGCCCCGCGCGGAGTCACGCTGCGCAGCGCCTGAGTCTACTCCTCGCGCAGCGCCACCGCCGGATCGATGCGTGCGGCCCGCCACGCCGGTGAAGCTGCCGCAAGCAAGGCGATCGCCAGCATCAGCAGGGCCGCGCCAGCCAGAACCAGCGGCCGTCCCGGATCAGTCAGGACGAAACTGCGCAACAACCGCGCCGCCCCGATCGCCGCGAACGCTCCCAGCACGATGCCCGACCCGGCCAGCTTCAGACTGCTGCGCACCACCATCACCACCACGTCGCGCTGGCTGGCGCCCAGGGCCATGCGCACGCCCACTTCGCGCCGCCGTTGCATTACGAGTTGTGCAAGCACGCCGTAAAGTCCGATGGCGGCCATCGTTAGCGCTACGCCCGCGAAAATGCCCAGCAGCGCGGCACGGAATCCTGGCCTCGAGAACGCCTGTTCGGCAAGGAATCGCCGCATGCTGGTGACCTCGGAAAGAGGCAGGTTCGGGTCAATGGCGGAAACCGCATGCCGCAAGCCGGCGTTCAGCGTCGCGAGCGGCTGTTCATCCGCGCCCAGCCAACGCGCGCCGGCCCGCAGCATTACCGTCAAATGGCGTCCATCCGCCGTCCGTCCTTGCACAAACGGGACGTACACGTGCGGTTCCACCTTCCAGTGCATTTCATCGAACGGATTGGTCTCCTTGATGTCGCCCGCCTCGCCAACCACCGTGCGCCAGGGCGCGTCATTCTCCGTTTCGCCCAGCCGGATATGTTTGCCCAACGGATCCTGCCCGGGGAAGTAACGGCGCGCGAACTCCCGGTCCACGATCGCCACCGGCTCGCTCTGCGCGGTATCCAGGCGCGCGAATTCACGGCCGGCCAGTAGTGGGATGCCGGTCACGCGCAGATAATCGGGAAACACCAGGCCCCGCCAGATAAAGCTGGTCTCCCGCGCGGACGGGCCACCGGCGGCTTCCGCATGCGTCAGGCCACCGGACCGGATGGCGGCCTGCAAGTCCGGCACTGCCGCCAGCGACTGAACCAGGCGATCGCTGAAACGCAGCCGGTCCGTGAACGCCGGATAGGCGGCCTTCGGCAGATCCAGCCGCGCCGTCAGCAACCCATCGACCCGATATCCCATCGGCTCCGCGCGCAATTGAAACAGGCTCTCGATCAGCAGGGCCGCGCCCGTGAGTAGCATCAGCGACAGCGCCACTTCCAGCACCACCAGCGCGCCGCGCACGCGTTGCTCCGCCCGCCCGGCCGATGCGCCGCGCCCGCTCTGCTTCAGAACATCGTGAAGCTGGAAGCTGGATGCCTGGGCGGCCGGCAGCCATCCAGACAGGACAGCCGTCAAGATCGCCAGGCCCGCGGCGAATGCAAACACGCGCCAATCCAGCGAAACCGTCGCGCCGACGGGCAGCTCCACAGGCTGCCTGGCAAGGAAATATCGCAACCCGCCATAAGCCAGCAACATGCCTGCCGCGGCCCCGCAAGTGCAAAGCAGCAGATTCTCCGTGAGGATCTCCCGGATCAGCCGCGCGCGGCCCGCTCCCAGCGCGGCGCGGATGGCGATCTCCCGGCGGCGCTCCAACGCACGCCCGGCCAGCAAACTCGCCACGTTGGCGCACGCAATGAGCAGCACGAACGCGACTGCCGCAAATAGCAGCAGCAATCCGGATCGCAAGCCCCTGCCCGCCAGCCAGGTCAGTTCCTCTTGCAGTCCGCGCACCATAGCGCCGGCATGCAGCAGCGAGTCGGGATCGCTCTTTTCGAGTGCCGCCCGCAGCGCGGCAATTTCCCCTGCGGCCGCAGCCAGCGAAACGCCGGGCCGCAATCGCCCCACCGCGCCCATGCCGTGGTATTTCGAGCTCTGCTGGCGTTCCACTTCCGCCGGTGTCAGCAGCACCCAAAACTGCACCTGCCGCGGGTAGAATTCAAAGCCGCGCGGCATGATGCCGGTCACGGTATAGGCTGTTCCGTCAAGCGTCAGCGTCTGGCCGACGGCGTCACGCGCGCCGCCGAGAATCGATTTCCATCCGCTGTCGCTCAACACCACCGCGGGCGCGCCGCCCAGATCCTTTGGGCCGAACGTGCGTCCCTGGGCGGCGGCGACTCCCAAAATATCGAAGAAGCGCTCCGTAACCGCTTCGCCCAACACGCGCCGCGGATCGCTGCGCCCCGAAAGCGTATACTCCACCCACTCCCATCCCGCCACACCCTCGAACGCACGCGCCTGCCGATCGAAAACCTCCACGTCGCGGTAACACGCAAAAACCTTCGGATCCCAATTGCGTGTGGTTTCCCAAATTGCCGCCAGCCGCGCCGGATCACGAAACGGCAAAGGCTGCAGCAGGATGCGATCCACCAGGCTGAACACCAGCGCGTTGGCGCCCATGCCCAGCGCCAACAGTAGAATCGCGATGCCCGCAAATCCCGGGTTCTTACGCAGAGCACGCGCAGCATAGCTGAGATCGGCGAAGAAGTCCCGCATGTGGGTTTGCGTTTCAACATAACAAATAGCGCTGTCACGCGGCGCCGGCCGGGATTCGTGCGGCCCATGCTATCCTGAGAAACATACGAGGGCCACGGCAAAATGCACCGCCGATTATTTATCTGCGGTAGTCTTGTGGCGTTTTCAGTGACAGCGCTGTGGGCTCTTCAGGCAACGTTCCGGCAGTTTCCAGGCATGGAAGACGATCCTGTCCCCGTACCTCCTGACGCTTACGAAAAAACGGAGTGGGCTTTTACCCGGCTCAAGTACCCATCCGGGGTGCATGCGAGTGTCTTCGGTGAGATCGGCAGTTGGCCCACCGACTATCCTAAGGCCGACCGCCAGTTCGTGCAGGGCGTGCGGCGCCTCACCCGTGTCCACACTCGCTCGTCTGAACAGGTAGTGGATCTCGACACTGACGAAGTTTTCAACTGGCCGTGGCTTTATGCTGTCGAAGTCGGCCACTGGAGCCTGACCGACGCGGAATGCGCCAAGCTGCGCGAGTATCTGCTGCGCGGCGGCTTTTTCATGTGTGATGATTTCCACGGCAGCGGCGAATGGAACGTCTTTCTGGAAAGCATCAAACGCGTGTTTCCCGATCGCCCAATTGTCGAAATCGATAACCAGGATCCCATTTTTCACGTCCTTTATGACTTGAAGGATCGCGTGCAAGTGCCGGGCATTCAATATTGGTACACCGGACGCATCTGGGAAAAAGACGGCAAGACACCGCACTGGCGCGCGATCTATGATGATGAAGGCCGCGTGATCGTGGCTATCTGCTTCAACCAGGATAACGGCGATGCCTGGGAGTGGGCCGACCATCCACGCTATCCCGAACGTTACACTTCGCAAGCCTACCGCATGGGGATCAACTACATCCTCTACGCCATGACGCACTAGAAGGCCGGAGCCAAGCATGTTCGAGTTTTTGTTCAAGTATCCCGGCGCGGTCTTTCAAAAGGGCCATTTTGTGCTGCTGGCGCCCTGGCCCCTGTGGGCGTTCGTCCTGGGCGTGATCGCGGCCGGCGCTTTGCTTCTGTGGCACGTGCGGCGCCATCGCGGATTGCTGACCGGCGTGCGTCCGCTGGTGATCTGGATGCTCGAAACCGCCATGGTCGCGCTGCTGCTATTCCTGCTCTGGCATCCCGCAATCAGCATCGCCACGCTTCGCCCGCAGCAGAATGTGGTCGCCGTGATGGTGGATGATTCGCGCAGTATGGCCATCCGCGACGGGTCGCCAACCCGTAGCGCACAGGCCGCGGCGGTGCTCGATCGCAACCTGCTGGCTTCGCTCGGCCAGAAATTCCAGGTCCGGCTCTATCGCTTCGGCAAAGATCCGGAGCGCATTCAGAAGACCGCCCAGCTTACCGCCAACGAACCCGCCTCGCGCATCGGGAGCAGCCTGGAACAGGTGCTGGCGGAATCTTCCACGCTCCCCCTGGGCGCCGTGGTGCTGCTCTCCGATGGCGCGGATAACTCGGGCGGCATCGACCTCGATACCATTTCGCAGATCCGCCGCCGGCACATCCCGGTGCACACAATTGGGTTCGGACGTGAAAAAACTGAAAAAGATATCGAGATCAGTGACGTCGTTTTGCCTTCGCACACGCTGGCGGATTCACGCCTGAGCGCGCTCGTGACCTTCCGCCAGTACGGCTATGCCGGCCAGAAGGCGTTGCTCAGCGTCCGCGACGGCAGCAAGCTGCTCGCTTCGCACGAAGTACAGTTGAAGGGCGCCGGCACGCCGCAAAGCGAGCCGCTGCTGTTCAGCGCCGGCATGCCTGGTCCAAAGACGCTTGAAATCGCCATCGATCCGCTGCCCGGCGAAGAGAATCGCGGCAACAATTCGCTGCACCGCCTCGTAAACGTCGAATCGCGCAAGCCGCGCATCCTGTATATCGAGGGCGAGCCGCGCTGGGAGTTCAAATTCATCCGCCGCGCCGCCGAAGACGACAACAGCCTGCAACTCGCCAGCATGCTGCGCACCACGCAGAACAAAATCTACCGCCAGGGTTTCAGCGACCCGCATGAGTTAGAAGATGGATTTCCCAACAAGCCCGAAGAGTTGTTCGCCTTCGACGGGCTGATTATCGGTAGCGTGGAAGCCAATTATTTCACGCAAACCCAGCAGGATTTAATTCGTGATTTTGCCGACCGGCGCGGCGGCGGTATTCTTTTCCTCGGCGGACGCTTCGCCCTGGCCGATGGCGGCTACCAGCATTCACCGCTGGCCGAGCTGCTGCCTGTCGAGTTGCCCGCCTCGACCGCCACGTTTCACCGCGATTTTTCCGAACAGGAGCTGACCGCGCAAGGCCGCGCCAGCCTGATTTGCCGCCTCGTAGAGGATCCCGAACGCAACGCCGCGCGTTGGTCGAAGATGCCGCAGCTTGCTAACTACAACGAAGTCGGCGAGCCTAAACCTGGAGCCGTCGACTTACTCGATGTGGTACCTGCTGGCCGCCGCCGTATGCCGCTGTTAGTCACGGAGAATTACGGCCACGGCCGCACCGCGGTTTTCGCGACCTCTGGAAGCTGGCGCTGGCGTATGTGGCAGGATCATACCGATACGACGCACGCGACATTCTGGCAGCAGTTGCTGCGCTACCTGGTTTCCGATAGCCCCAAGCAGGTGACCGGCTCCACAACCCGCCCAGTGCTGTCCGACGAAACCAAGGTGACCTTGCGCGCTACCGTCAAAGATAAGGCATTCAAGCCTGTTTCGAATGCCGTCGTGGAAGCCCATATAGTCGGGCCGGACGGAGCATCATCCACCGTGGAACTGACGCCGCAACCGCTCGAAGAAGGCGCTTACACGGCCGACTGGAACGCGGACAAGCCGGGATCGTATGTGGCCGAAATCGTGGCGGGCCGCGACAAGGACGAAATCGGACGCGACGTCGTGATCTTCCGCCGCGAAGACGGTGTGGCCGAAAATTTTCACACCAATCAGAATCGCGAATTACTGCAAAAACTGGCGGACGAAACCGGCGGGCGCTATTACCCGGCAGCGGATGCCGGCCGCCTGGCGGATGAGATCTCCTACTCGGAAGCCGGCATTACCACGCGCGAGACGAAAGATCTATGGGACATGCCGGTAGTCTTTCTGCTGGCTATCTTGTTGCGAGGTTCGGAATGGGTGCTGCGGCGCCGGTGGGGTGTCGTATGAAGTTATTGCTCTGTCTTTTGCTCACGGCCGCCTCCCTGCCCGCCACCACTTACTACGTGACCATCAGCGGTCTGGGCGGCGAACCGGATTATGAGCAGCACTTCGCCATGTGGGCGAAAGACATTGAAAAGGCCGTAAAGCCGGCCGCCGACTCAAACGTCGAAACACTGATCAATGCCACACGCGACCAGGTTAGTAACGCGCTCGCCGCCATCGCGCGGAATGCCAAGCCGCAGGACGCCCTGGTAGTCATGCTCATCGGGCACGGCAGCTTTGACGGCTACGATTACAAAATCAACTTACCCGGCCCTGACTTATCCGGCGCTGAGTTGGCCGCGCTGCTCGATCGCATTCCGGCTACGCGCCAACTCGTCGTAAATATGACCAGCGCGAGCGGGGGATCTGTAGAGTTCCTGCGCAAACCGAATCGCGTAGTGATCGCCGCCACGAAAACGGGCACCGAAAAGAACGCCACCGTCTTCGCGCGCTACTGGGTCGAGGCGCTTACTGATCCGGCAGCCGACGCCGACAAGAACGAAGTCGTATCGGCGCTCGAGGCCTTCCGCTACGCCGACAAAAAGACGGCTGACTATTACGAATCGCAGAAGCGCCTGGCGACCGAGCATCCCGTGTTGGAAGATACCGGCAGGGGCGACGCCGTGCGCGCGCCGTCGCCCGAAAACGGCGAGGGCATGCTGGCCGCTCAGTTTCCGCTGCTGCGCATCGGCGCCACCGCGACGGCCGCGAAGGATCCCGCCAAGCTGCAACTGATCGCGAAGAAGGATCAACTCGAACAGCAGATCGACAAGCTCAAGTACGATAAAGCCGCCATTCCGCCGGATGAATATAAGAAGCAGCTCACCGCCTTGTTACTCGAGTTGGCCCGCACGCAGGAAGAGATCGATAAATGAGACTTCTCGCGATCATCCTATGCGCAGCGGCCGTTCTCCCGGCCCAATCCCTCCAGCAGGCGGAGGCGTTCTGGAAGCAGCATCGCTACGAAGACGCGAAGAACACGTTCGAAGCGCTGCTGGCCGCCTCTCCGCGCAACGCCGAATATCGCGTGCGCTACGGTGAGCTTTTCCTGGAGCGTTTCAATGCGCCGGAAGCGGCCAAGCTCTTTCACGAAGCGCTGGTACTCAATCCGAAACAGGCCGACGCGCTGCTTGACCTGGCTCGCGTAGCGGCGGAAACTTACGAAGCTCAGGCCACCGAGTTTGCGCACAAGGCGCTGGAGGCCGATCCGCACCTGCTGCCGGCACAGGAACTCCTGGCGCGTTTGGCGCTGGAAGACAGCGATCCCGAACAAGCCGCTGCCGAAGCGCACAAGGCTCTGGAAATGTCGCCGAACGCCCTGCAGGCGAAGGCTATCCTGGCGACCATCGACTGGCTTAACGATAAGCCCAATTCAGAGTGGGACCCGCACAATGGCCCCGGGTATGAGACCGCGGCGCGTATCTTCGTGTTGAATCGCCGCTACGAAGAAGCCATCGCGCTATTTCGCAAAGCAGTGGCCGCGCAGCCCGATCTATGGAGCGCCCACTCGCAATTGGGTATTAACTTGATGCGCCTCGGCCGTAACACTGAGGCCCGCGCCGAACTGGAGTTGAGTTACGCGAACGACTACCGCGACGCAGCCACGGTCAACACCCTCCGGTTGATGGATAGTTACAAGAACTTCGTCACTTACAAAACCGCTCGCACCATCCTCGTCCTGCACAAGAAAGAAGCCGAGCTGCTGCATCCATACTTCGAGTCTGAGATGCTTCGCGCGCTGCATACTTATGACCAGAAGTATGGCTACAAACTGCAGCACCCGGTGCAAGTGGAAGTCTACCCGGATCACGAAGACTTCGCCGTGCGCACCATGGGTATGCCCGGCTTGGGCGCGCTTGGTGTCACGTTCGGATACGTGGTCGCCATGGATAGCCCGTCCGGCCGGCCTCCCGGCACGTTTCACTGGGCCAGCACGATGTGGCATGAACTCAGCCACGTGTACGTCCTGAACATGACGAATTTCCGCGTGCCGCGCTGGTTCACGGAGGGCCTGGCGGTGCACGAAGAAACCGCCGTCTCGCCGGAATGGGGCGACCGCCTGGACCCGCATGTGATCGTCGCTATCCGCGACAAGAAGCTTCTCCCCGTCGCCGAACTCGATCGCGGCTTCGTTCGTCCAAGTTATCCCGCGCAGGTTGTTGTATCCTACTTTGAAGCCGGGCGCATTTGCGACTTTATCAATCGCGAGTGGGGCTGGCCGAAGCTTCTGGCCATGATTCACGATTTCGGCGCCGGCGCATCCACTCCTGAAGTCATTCAGAAAGAACTCGGTTTGAAGCCGGAAGAGTTCGACAAGCGCTTCATGACCGATCTGCTGGCCGATACAAAGAAAACCGTCGACGGTTTCGACAAATGGCGCGACGGGCTCAAGAAAGTCGCTGAAGAGTACAAAGCCGAAGACTACGACGATATGATTCGCGATGGCAACAACATCCGCGATATTTATCCTGACTTTGTCGAAACCGGCAATCTCTACCAGATCCTAGCCGATGGTTATCTGGCGAAGGGCGATAAGAAGTCTGCTGTCGACGAACTGGAGCGTTATGCGAAGGTCGGCGGCCGCAATCCTGATACACTCAAACAATTGGCCAGCCTCCTGGTAGAGGCCGGTAATAAGAAAGAAGCGGCCGCGGTGCTAGACCGTCTCAACTACATCGACCCCGTCGACGAGGATCTACACCACCGGCTCGGCGATCTATGGTTCGGCCTGGGTAACACTGCCGGGGCCATTCGCGAATATCAAGCTGTCCTGGCCCAGTCGCCCACCGACCCTGCCACGGCGCACTTCGACCTGGCCAAGGCGTACCGCATGGCGAATCGCCTCGGCGCCGCCAAGGACGAAGTGCTCCTGTCGCTCGAAGCCGCGCCCGGTTACCGCCCGGCACAAAGAATGTTAGTCGACCTATCGAAATAACCGGTACACAAGCGAGAATTCTATGTCCACTACAGTGACACCTCAGTTAGAACCAGATGTTTTGCGCAGCCGCATTGACCGGTTCCGGGAGGTCCAGGCGGAGATTGTGCGCCAGGTACGGCGCGTGATCGTTGGACAGGAAGAGGTCCTCGAACAGGTGATGATTTCCCTGTTTGTCGGCGGCCACTGTCTGATCACTGGCCTGCCGGGCACCGCTAAGACCCTGCTCGTACGAACCATGGCGCAAACGCTCGGCCTGGTATTCAAGCGCATTCAGTTCACGCCGGACTTGATGCCTTCCGACATCACCGGCACGGACATCATCGAAGAAGATCCCACCACCGGGCATCGTACCTGGACCTTCGTCAAGGGCCCGATTTTCGCTAACGTGCTGCTGGCCGACGAAATCAATCGCACGCCGCCCAAGACTCAATCGGCGCTGCTCGAGGCCATGCAGGAACTCGCCTGCACCGTGCGCGGCAACAATTACAAACTGCCCGCGCCTTTCTTTGTACTGGCGACCCAGAACCCCATCGAGTTAGAAGGCACTTATCCGCTGCCCGAAGCGCAGTTAGACCGTTTTCTGTTCAATACGGTCTTGGGTTATTTAAGTGCCAGCGAAGAACTGAAGGTCGTCGATTTGACAACCACTACCGTGGTCGCGCAAGCCGATCCGGTGACCAACGCCGGAGAAATTCTCGACTTCCAGCAGCTCGTGCGTATGGTCCCGATCGGCGAATCGGTAGCGCGCTATGCCATCGAACTCGTGCGCGCCAGCCGCAGCAGTGACGAAAGTGCTCCCGACTTCGTCAAGAAATACGTGAACTACGGCGCCAGCGTGCGCGCCGCGCAATTCCTGGTACTGGCGGCGAAAGCTCGTGCGCTGATGAAAGGCCGCTATCACGTCACTTACGACGACGTCCGCGCGCTCTACATCCCGGTGCTGCGTCATCGCGTCCTGCTGAACTTCCACGCGGAATCCGACCGTCTGAAACAGGACGACATCCTGCAGCGCCTGCTCGAATGGAAAGGTACTCCGAAGGAGTAACAAACTAACCAGAACCTAGCACCCGATTATGTTGCAGCGCTTCCTAGATCCGGCAACCCTGGCCTCCATCTCCGGTCTCGACTTAGTCGCCAAGATCGTAGTAGATGGCTTCATTGCAGGCTTGCACCGCTCACCGGATTACGGCTTCAGCCAGGAGTTTGCCGAGTATCGCGCTTACACGCCCGGCGATGATCTGCGTCACGTGGATTGGAACGTCTTCGCCCGCAGCGAGCGCGTCTATCTGAAGCGCTATCGCGGCGAGACCAACACGCAGTTACTGATCCTGCTTGACACCAGCGCGTCCATGGGATTCGGGTCGCATCCGGTGAATAAGCTCGACTATGCGCGCTTTCTGGCCGCCTCGCTCTGTTACCTGGCGCATGCCCAGCGCGACGCTGCCGGACTTATTGTCTTTGACGAAACGGTCGTCAACTATGTAGCTCCCTCCGCGCGCCAAGGCCAGCTATTCCGCCTGCTGCACGCGATCGAGAAAGCCGAGCCGGGCACGCGCACCGACTTCGCCAAACCCTTCGTTCACGTTCTCGATTTTACCCGCCGGCGCGGTCTCGTAGTCGTCATTTCCGACTTTTACGAGCGCCCCGAAGAAATCATCAAGACCGTCGAGCCGCTGCGCTTCCGCGGTAACGATGTCATCCTGTTTCACGTTCTGGATCCGCAGGAAATCGCGCCGCACTTCCGCGAGCCGGTGCTGCTGACCGACATGGAGAACAACAGCACCCTCGAAGTTTCTCCCGAATACGCGCACAACGAATACCGCCGCAAGATTGATTCACACGTACAGGCCTTGCGCGATCAGGCTAAAGGCGCGGGGCTCGATTATTTTTTGATGGACAGCGGCCGTCCTCTCGACGAGGGCCTGCGCGAGTATCTGGCCGTCCGCCAAGGGAGGATGTAAATGGGATTCCTGGCGCCTTGGGCATTAGCTGGACTCGCGGCGGTGGGCCTGCCCGTATGGCTGCACCTGCTGCGCAAGCATAGGAGCACTCCCCTGCCCTTCAGCTCGCTCATGTTTTTCGAGCGCCGTACCCAGAGTTCCATCAAGCATCGCCGCCTGCAATACCTGTTACTGTTTGCCCTGCGCGCGGCGGTCGTCGCGTTGCTGGCGCTGGCGTTTGCGCGGCCCTTTATCGAATCGCATCTCGGCGGCTTGACCGGCGGCCCCAAGCTGACCGTGCTCGCCATCGATAATTCTTTCAGCATGCGCCAAGGCGGCCGGCTGGCGCGCGCCAAACAGGAAGCCGCGGAGACTGCCGCGCGGCTCCACGCCGGCAACAAGTTACAAGTCCTGGCCTTCAACTCTCAAGTTCAGGTGATGGGCGATTCGGCGGCCGCCATTCAGGCCGTCGCGCCGACTGACGCACGCAGTTCCTATGCCGAACTCGCACGCGCCTTGCGATCCATCGCCCAAGCGGCGCGCGTGCCGGTTGAGGCGCATCTGTTTTCGGACATGCAGAAGTCGTCGATGCCGCCGAACTTTGCAGACCTGCGGCTGCCCGCCGGCGTGCGCCTGGTTACACACGCGGTCGTGGATCGGCGCGACGCCAATTTCGCGGTCGAGAGCGTGAATGCGCCCCGCCGCGTTTATGGCGCCGGAAAGGCGCGCGTACAGGCCACCATCGCAGGCTATGGGACCGCCGCAGCCACCCGTCACGTCACACTAGTCGTGAACGGCCGCGAGGTGGCTTCGCAGAACGTCGACGTGCCCGCCGGAGGCCGTGCCAGTGCGGAGTTTCTTTCCGTCGAACTGCCCTTCGGATTGACCCGCGGCGAAGTGCGTATCGACTCGGCTGATAACCTGCCCGAAGACGACCACTTTTTCTTCTCGGTCGAGCGCTCGGAAGCGCGCCGCGTGCTATTCGTACACGAAGGCAACAACCAGCGGGATGCGCTCTACTTCCGCACGGCTCTCCAGGCGACCGAAGAATCGGCGTACGATCTGGATGCCGTCCCGGTCGAGCAGACCGCCAATCTTGCTCCGCAAAAATACGCATTCGTAGTGCTCTCGGACGTGTCCTCGTTGCCCGCCAGCTTTGAAAGCGCGCTGCGCACCTACGTGCACGGCGGCGGTTCGCTGCTGATCGCACTCGGCCGCGAGTCAGCCCTGGCGAGTCGCGTGCCTGTGGGCGATGAACCGGTCAATGGCACGCGCTACTTTTCCCGCGATGGCGACCGCTTCCAAACCGCGGCGTGGCTTGACGAAGGCCATCCTTCCATCCAGAATGCCCGCCATTGGGATGACGTTAAGTTCTATCAGGCGGTGAACGTCAATGCGGCCGGCTCTCTGGTTGCCGCACGGCTGGGGGATGAGACTCCACTGTTGATCGAGAAGCGCCTGGGCGAGGGCCGCGTGCTGATCTTCGCCTCCACCTTCGACAACATCTCGAACGATTTTCCATTGCACGCATCGTTCGTCCCATTTGTCGAGCACACGGCGAATTACCTTTCGCATCAGGAGGAAGGTCCGCCGAGTTACATGGTAGGAGCGTATCTCGATCTGCGCCAGGCGCAGGAACGCGGCGCGGCCGTGGAAGTGCTCGATCCACGCGGCGCGCGCGCACTGACTCTCGAAGAGGCCACTCGCGCGCAGAACATGCCGCTTGCCATGGCGGGTTTTTACGACGTGAAGCGTCCCAACGGGCGGCACGACCTGGTCGCGGTCAACGTCGACCGCCGCGAATCGGATCTGGACATGATTGCGCCGGAGACGCTGGCGTTGTGGCAGAATACGGCTCAGGGACCGGGTGTCCAGGCGCAAAGCGGCGAGGAGAACGCCGCTCCCAAACCCCTGGAGTTTTGGTGGTATGTATTGATCGCGGTTCTGGTACTGGCCATCGCGGAATCGCTGCTGGGTAATCGGCATCTGACAGTGGGTAGCGAGGGGTAAAGCATGAATCCACTAACCGGGCTGACTGACTATCTGGGTAAAGTCGAGCGGCGTTTGCGGCTGCTCGCTTTCACCAAGGGTGCGGCGATTATCGCCGCCGTGGCGCTGGTTGTTACTGTGCTCGCGGTACTGCTGGCGAATGCCTTCGCTTTCTCCGGCGCCAGCGTCACCAGTGCGCGCGTGCTGCTCTTCATAGCGCTGGCGCTGGCCTTGGGCGCGGGACTCGTAGTGCCGCTTCTGCGTCTCAATCGCCGCCACGCCGCGCGCACGGCAGAGCAACAATTCCCTGAGTTCGAAGAACGCCTGCTCACCTTCGCCGAGCGCTCCCGCACGAACCCCGAAGATCCGTTCCTGCCGCTATTAGCCGCCGACACGCTGGTGGTCACACGCACGGCTGAACCGCAACGCGTGGCCGGACGTAACCGCATCTTGAGCCTGGTTACCGCGGCGGCCGGGTCCCTGGCTGTGCTCATCTGGCTGGGCATCTCCGGCCCCGGATGTCTGGGTTACGGTACCTCGCTGCTGTGGGGCCGATTGCCTAAAGGCGAGTTGACGCCTTATTACGACATCCTGGTGCGGCCGGGTAATCACACCGTACGGCGCCGCGCCGATCAACTGATCAACGCGGAGTTGAAAGGCTTCCAGGCGCAGCGCGTGCGGCTGTTCGTCAAATACGCGAGTTCGTCGAAATGGGAGCAGGCCGACATGCGCCCGCAACTCAGCGGTCCTGCCTATGAGTTTCTGATCGCCGGAGTACCCGAGTCACTCAACTATTATGTTGAGGCCGGCGGCGTACAATCGAAACAATTTCAGTTGAATGTGGTGGATCTGCCGGCTATTCAGAAGCTGCGTGTCACTTATCATTTTCCAGCCTGGACCGGCATGAAGGACAAAGTCGAAGATCCAGGCGGCGATCTGCGCGCGGTCGAAGGCACCGAGGCGCAGGTGGCTGTGGCTACCGATCGTCCGCTTTCGAACGGCGTCCTGATTTTCGAAGATGGCACGCGTCTGAAGCTGGATGCCGGCCCGAATGGCATGCGCGCCGCTACCGTGCCCATTAAACAGGATGGCATGTATCACGTTGCGTCCATCGAGCAGGGCGAAGACGTCCGGCTTAGTCCGGATTATTTCATCGAGGCCCAAAAGGACGAGCCGCCCACGGTACGCATCACCCGGCCCGGACGCGATGCGCGCGTCAATCCGATTGAAGAAGTCACCGTCGCGGTGGAGGGCCAGGATGATTTCGGCCTCAGTGACTTGAGCCTACATTATTCGGTGAATGGCGGCGCGGAGAAGACCGTCCCCATGCTGAAAGGCAAGGGCGAGAAATCGGCCTCCGGCAGCACCACCATCGCGCTGGAAGATTTCAAGCTTTCGCCCGGCGACCTGGTGAGTCTCTACGCCACGGCCCGCGATGCGCATTCCACCACGCGCACCGACATGTTCTTTGTCCAGACCGAGCCCTTCGAACGGCGATACACGCAGTCGCAAGAATCGGGCGGCGGCATGGCCGGCGGCGGCGACCAGGACAACAATCAGATTTCCGAGCGTGAGAAAGAAATTATCGCCGCCACCTGGAATCAGGTCAAAGACAAGTCCGGCGACCCATCGGCCGCCGCACAGAACGCGGGCTTCCTGGCGGGCGTGCAGTCCAAGTTGCGCGACCAGGCGCATTCGCTGTCCGAACGCATGAAGGCGCGCCAACTTGCCGGCGCCGGCGAAGAGTTCAAGACCTTCACCAACGAGATGGATGCAGCCGTAGCCGCCATGGGTCCGGCCGCCGACAAGCTGCGCGCATCCAAATGGGACGATTCGCTCGCGCCTGAACAGAAAGCCCTGCAACACCTGCTGCGCGCCGAAGCCGTCATGCGCGATATCCGGGTGGCCTTCGGCAATGCCGGAGGCGGCGCGGGCGGCATGAATAGCGGAGCCAGCCGCGATCTGCAAAGCCTCTTCGATCTGGAACTCGACACGGAGAAAAACCAGTACGAGAACGGTCAGCCGTCGGCATCCAAAGATCAGCGCCAGCGCGATCTGGACGACGCGCTGCAGCGGCTCGAACAACTCGCCCGCCGGCAGCAGGAATTGGCCGAACAGCAGCGCCAGAATCAGCAAATCTCGCAGCAGCGCTGGCAGCAGGAGATGTTACGCCGCGAGGCAGAAGAGCTGCAGCGCCAGATGGAGCAGCTCACCCGCAATCAGCAGGGGCAGCCGCAATCGGGCCAGCCGCAATCCGGGCAATCGCAATCCGGCCAAGGCGGCCAGTCGAGCCAATCCGGGCAGATGTCTTCGCAACAGTTGCAGCGCGCCATCGACCAGTTGCGGCAGGCGCAGAACGACATGCGGCAATCCACTTCCACGCAAAGCGAAGGCGATGCGCGGCGCGCCGCGGAAAGGCTGAAAGAAGCGCGCGACCTGCTGGCGGGAATGCGGCAACAGCAAGCCGCGCACAGCGTGGACGATCTGTCGCGCGAGGCCGATGACCTTGCCCGCCGCCAGGAAGAATCGAACTCGAAGCTGCGCCAGACCTTCGGCGTTCCAGGCCAGCAGGAAGGTCAGGGTGCCAGCCGGCAGAAGGTGGAAGAACTGGCGCGCGAGAAGGAACAGATCGCCAACGACTATCAGCACCTGGAATCTGACATGGGGCAGGCCATCCGAGATACGCTGGGGACCAATCGAAGGCTATCCAGCAGGCTGCGCCAGGCATTGGGCGATGTGCAACAAAACGAGCTGAACAACCGCATGCACTGGACCGCCGACCATTTGCGGCGCGGCGACGGCGAGATCGCCACCATGCGCGACTCTGTCACCACCCAGGCGCTCAATGCGCTGCGCGATCAATTGCGCGACATCCAGAAGTCGGCCGATAATTCGCAGCCTGGCGCACCCGGTGACAAGGATCGCCAGGCGATCCAACAAGCGCTCGCGCAAACTGAGCAGTTGCGCCGCGAAATGGAGCGCAGCATGCGCGGGTCGCAACAAAACGCGCAGCAGGGCGGCCAGATGGGTCAACAGCCCGGCCAGCGCGGTCAGCAACCGGGCCAGACCGGCGGCGAGGGCCAGCCGGGCCAGATGCTCGGGCCGCGCGCCAACGGACGGCAGGGCGGTCCCGGACCAGCCTGGGGCGATGCCGGCGACTTCATCCAGAATTACCGCTACACCCTGCGCGAACTCGAAAACAACCCGCAAATCAGCAAGGATCTGCGCGACAGCATCCGCGATCTCAGCCGCCTCGATCCGCAGTTCGCCACCAACAATCCGGAACTGATGGGCCGCATCCAGGCGGCCATGCTCTCCGGTGTCGAGCAGGTCGAGCTGCAGTTGCGCCGCATGCTCGACGATCAGCAGGGCGGCGCGGTCCGCAGCGATGCCGCCGAACCGGTGCCGCCGGGTTACGCGGATGCCGTGGCCGAGTACTTCCGCCGGCTCAGCAAGGAAAAATGACCGCCGCGAGGGCCATAATAGAATATGCCCTTCGTGTCGATCCCCGAAATCATTGACGAAATCCGCGCGGGCCGCATCGTGGTTCTGGTGGACGATGAAGACCGGGAAAACGAAGGCGACCTCACCATTGCAGCCGAGAAGGTCACGCCTGAAATCATCAACTTCATGGCCACGCACGGCCGCGGGCTGATCTGCCTGGCCCTCACTCCGGAGCGTTGCGACGATCTGCGCCTCCCGCTGATGTCGCCCTTGAACACTTCCAATTTCGGTACAGCATTCTGCGAATCGATCGACGCGCGGGATGGCACCACCACCGGCATTTCCGCTGCCGACCGGACGTGCACGATTCTGACCGCGATCAAGCCCGACTGCCGTCCGGGCGATCTGGCGCGGCCCGGCCATGTCTTTCCGCTGCGCGCCCGGGAAGGCGGCGTGCTGGTGCGCGCCGGCCAGACCGAAGGCTCGGTCGACCTGGCCCGTCTGGCGGGCCTCACGCCCGCCGGCGTCATCTGCGAAATCATGAACGACGACGGCACCATGGCGCGCGTGCCGCAGTTGATCGACTTCTGCCGGCGTCATGGATTGAAGATGACGTCTGTCGCCGAGCTGATCCGCTATCGTTTGCAGCACGAGCGCTATATCCGGCGCGTGGTGGAAGGCTGCATCGAGACGGAGTTCGGCCCGTTCCGCACGTACGGTTATACCAGCGACATCTCACCGGAAATGCACATGGCGCTGATTCGCGGCGATGTAGCCAACCAGGAAGCGGTCCTGGTCCGCATGCATTCGCACTGCGTCTATGGCGACGTCTTCGGTTCCACCCACTGCGATTGCCAGAAGCTTATCCGCGGCTCCTTGCAGCGGATTGCCGAAGAAGGCTTGGGCGTGCTTGTATATCTGCACCAGACCGGACCTGGATTCCGTACGCAAACGAATCCCGGCGGCATCGACCGCATGTTGTCGCACAACCGCGATTTCATGCACTACACCGGCGCGGCGGGCCAGATGCAATTGCAGCACGAAAGCGGCATCGGCGCGCAGATTCTCTCCGACCTGGGCTTGCACACCATTCGCCTGCTGACGAATCATCCCCGCAAAATCGTGGCGCTGGAAGGCTTTGGCATCGAAATCGTCGAGCAGGTGCCGATTCCCATCGCGCCGGCTCTGGCATAATTTCAGATCTTCTAGTATCATGAACGCGGGAGGATATCTGTGTTAGAGATCCGCTCATCCGCCAGGCTGGACGAGATCGAGTCCATTCTGAAGGCCGTCGCGCTCCGCAACAATGCGCGCGTCACCGTGATCAGCCATCTGGGACACGCGCAGCAGACCGCTGCCGCTGGTGGTCCAGCGGAGGCGCTCGTCTTCACCTTCTATCACCCGAAACTGCACACTACCCTGTTAGCCGCCGATATCCGTTTTGCCGGCTTTCTGCCCTGCCGCGTGGCCGCCTGGCCCGATGGCGGTGGTGTCATGTTGCAGGCCCTGATGCCTTCGGAATTCTGCCGTATCATCGGCCGCACGGACCTGGAAACGCAGGTTGCCGGACTCGACGACGTGCTGCGCGAGATTGTCGCCGCCGCCTCCGCTCCGCTGACGGTCACCGCGCGGGCACGCCGCGAATCCGAGCCGTCCCTCTGGAGAGCGACGGAGGATCAGGTCAATATGCGCGGGGCACTACCGCAGCGCATCGATTACCGCGGCACAAAGATTGAAGATGAAGCCGGGACTGGATCGCATGACGCTCCCGGAGGCTAACGCCTTCAGCGGGGCCGCACCGCCCCGAACGTGAACCAGGACCGCACGACCTGGCCCCGGCTGTTGACAATTGCCGTGACTACGAATGCCGGTTGTTGGGGCGTGCCGAAACGCATGTCCATGGCCTCTACGCGCGTGCCGCCGTCCGGCTCCGCAACCGGTATGCTTACCTCGATCGGGAACTGGGAGAATCTGAAGAAATCCTGGAAATCGTGTGTGGCGTTAGCCGCTTTAACCGCCGGACTGGCTTCCGCTTTGTAGAACACGGCGCCACGCGAGGGATCGAACTCTCCAAGCAAATTCAGATCCTCGACTATATAGGAATTCGCGGTTTCCACCAGTCCACGCCACGCGAACGGATTTGCCGGACTGGGCAGTGCAGCCACCCGCAAGGGTGCGGCGCCGGCATAGATACGGGAATCAAGCGTGGCCGCCGCGCGCGAATGCAGCACCGCGCGTCCGCCATCGTAGAGCAGCAAAAAAACGAGCGCAAAGATGGCAAAGCCGCGGCCGGCGTGTCTGGACCGCGCGCCTATCTCCGCGTTCACCAACCGCACCAACACTGGCCCGGCGAGTGCCACCAGCAGCACCGCCCAGATCCACAGATCGACCACCGCGGTGAGGTCCAGACGAAACCACCGGCCGGAGAACGGCAGCAGCAGCCGGATCCCGTAGGTGTTCGTATAATCCAGTAGCAAGTGCGAGGCGACGGCCAGCAGCGAGATCGCATAAGCTCCCAGCCAGCGGAACGGGCCGCGCACAAACAGGCGCACCGCCACCACCGGAAGCAGTGCCATCACCGGCATGGCTACCAGCGAATGCGTCAGATGACGGTGGTAATTGAGGTAGGCCAGTTGCCCGCCGGCCAGCGTGACAATGTCGATATCCGGCGCGTTGGCGGCCAAAATCAGGATCCAGGGGGCATGCTCGGCAAACCGGTTCAGGCCGGCGCGGCCCAAAAACAGACCGGTCAAAGAGTGGGTGAGAGGGTCCATGCGCCGCGAAGGTTGGATTGTAGCATGGGGGGGCGGAAACAAGCGGACTTCTTCGGCGGCCGCGGACCTGGGTTAATCCAGCCACGACCGCCGATTTTTTCACAAGCATTCCCGGCCAGCACGTATCAGGCAGCCGTCAGACGGGCGGGCACGCGCTCCGCCGCCTCAGAAGCGCGGATCGGTACGATTGTGGTTTGGCGGGACCCGGTGTACGGGTTGTTGCGAATGGTGCCGCCGAAATATTCGTCTAAAGGAAACAGGCTATATGGTTCTAATTCTCGGAAAACGCGACCCAATTTTTGTTCGATACGATACACGGCGTGAAAGAATGTGCCCCGGTCGATATGTAACCGCCAGCAGCACATCTTCCAATCGGCCCCCAGCAGAAAATGGAAGCGGAAAACATCATACTCGAACGGCTCCAGATTGCGGCGGCTTACCAGGCAGAAATCTGCCATGTATTCCTCCACTTTCCGGCCGTATGCCATGCGGTTGTCCTTGCCGCCGCAGAATTCCAACTGCACCCGGCTCAGGTGCTTTTCTTTGCAGGCGCATTCCCGAAAGCGACGGTAGCACGCCCGAAAAACCGCGCGAAATACGCAATTACACGGTGTTTCCCGATCGTTGCGGCCTGGACGCATTCCATAACCATGGCAATACGTGCAGGTTGTTTTTGCCAGAGCAATTGTCTGTGATCTGTCCCAATTCATTGGTTGAAACGTCCTCCCGGCGCCCCCCATCGTCAGGGCCGCCAATGGAAAAAAACTGTCTCAACTGTATCGGTTAGCCCGAATTTAGTCAAGGCGATTGCTCCGCAATATTCTGGATTATTTAAGCGTTTTCCCTAGGCTCTAGTACGTATGATATTCTCATATCTGAAGTTAATGCTTAGAGAAAATTCATTAATATTTCCTGTTAATTATGCAGAATAGTGTGTAGTATTACGAATTTTTCGTCTACCTATTTCCGGTAGATATATCCCTAGGCTAGGAAAGAATGGATTTCGCCGCCCTCCACTCCCAATTACTGATTCTATTAAAAACCAGAGTGCGCAATGGCGAAATTACCGAACGCGGCCTGGCGCGCTTGGCCGGATTGTCGCAGCCCTACGTCCACAATGTCCTGAAGGGGACCCGCTTTTTTTCAATGGCCTCGGCAGACCAGATGCTGCACGCTTTGGGCATCAATCTGGTAGATCTCCTGACGGCGGATCAAGACGGCAGGGTCAGGTATCGCCTGGTTCCGGTGCTGGCAGGTTGTATCGGACCGGGATGTCCCTATCCGGAAGCCGTGGGGCCCGAACACTGCTCCCTTCCGGCTGCGGATATCCAGGATCTCATTTCGCCCGTGGCGGCCCGCCTCGTACCCGGCGCCCATCATGGTCCGCACTTCGGGTCAGGTGGTATGGTGCTGGTCGATCGCGCTGAAGGTCCCCGGCTCGATCCGCATCCCGACGCGTATTTCCTGCTCGATTTCGGCGCAGACAGTGCGCTCGGGCTGGCGCGGCGCACGAATCACGGCGCATACGAATGGGCCTACGCGAGAGGCGCGTGGCAACCTTTTCCCTGGCCGGACCGAGACCCTCTGGATTTGATCCGCGGCCAGGCCCGCCTCCTCATCCAGCGGTTGTGAATGCGCACCGCGCCCGCATATGCTGATAGGTGTGAAGGCCAAATGGGGCTTTAAACCGGCGGTCGCCCGCGCTCCGTCTCATCCGCGCAACGAGCGCCTAAGGAAACTGGCGAGGAATCTGGACGCGCTGGCGCGCAAGGACGAGGGCACCATCCGCCGTACCCGCGAGATCGGCGCGTTGCGCCGGCAAGCAGCCTTGGAACTGCATACCACATGCGCCGGGTTCGTGCGCGAGTTAAACGCCCTGCTCGAGGAAATCGAAATCGACTTCCAGCCCGAAGACTATCAGGCCGAGAACTTTCACGACGATGGCATCAATCTGTTTCAAATGAACGCCCGCGGGCGCATTCTTCAGATCCGTTTCGAAGCTACCCCGGAGCTGACTTCGACCGAAGACTTCCGCGTGCCTTACATCCTGGCCGGAACTGTGCGCTGCTTCAATCAGCAACTCCTCGAAAAAGACCTGATTGAGGAGCAGTCGCTGTTCTACACTGTCGAAAAATCGCGGCACCTATGGCGCTTTTTCGACGCGCGCACTTACCACGCGGGGCCGGTCGACGCGGACTATCTAGCCGGCTTGCTCGAACAACTGATTTAGCTTCTTACGCGCCGTGCGCAAGCATCACGTAACCAGTGACCGCGTGTCCGCTAATTCCAGTGATCACCAGCTGATTCTGCCCCTTCGCTCCGCCGCCCAGGTAGACCGGAGCATTGGCTGCCTGGTTTTTCAGCCAGATGGTGCGGTGTTCGGACTCGACCCATACCCAGCCGCTAGCCTGGCGCGCGGTGGCATCCGCCGTAGACATGCCGAATAAGATGCCCGGCGCGATTTCCCGGCTATGATGGCCGGCCACTTCAAAATCCACGCGGCGCAGCCCGGGCGCCGATTCCCGGACCTTTGAGCCGCTTGGCTGGCTGGCTCGCTGCAGAGACGCCGCCGCATGGGCAAGCTTCCCCGGCCCGCTGACCAGCCGCGCTTCGACCACAAAGCGGTGCGGCGCGGGACCCACGTAATAGAACGGGAAGCAGGTGACCAGTGTGAGCTCCGGCTGTTGGCCGGCTTTCAGCACGCTCACGTCGCGCGGGCTAACGACGTGCGTGTTTTGAACCGTATACGTATAATCGCCCGCCGGTGTTTGAAACTCGATCTTGTCGTCCTTGTGAATGTTGCGCAGGCAACGGAACAACGTGTCGCGGTGCCCTGCGATACCCACGTTTCCAGGCTCGCCGGGCAGTGCGGTTCCGGGAATGTGGCCCAAGGCTACTGCCAGCGTGTCTGCACCGGCGCCTTGCCGCACGGCCGCACGCAGGTGCACCTGCGGGATGATCAATCGCCCGATAAGGGCCCCATTTTCGGGCGGCGGCGCAACGGCTGGCGGCGGAACGTTGGCCGCTCGCCGTTCCATCCTGTGCTCCAGCGCGCGATTGGCCCAAGTTTGAAATACGGCCAAGCGCACGTGCGACCACGCAAAGATCCCCAGGCCAGCCAAGCCCACCAGCAGGAGAACAATCTCCAGCGCGCGGCGCCCCTTACCCGCCCTTTTCATTGGATGCCTCATCGTAGATATACGTGCTGCGCGTGCGCGCGGTGAGGGTCGCGCGTCCGGGCGCCGAAACATGCACGTGAATGTGCCTTACCGGACCGCCATTGCTCGCCTCTGGGATATAGCCAACCGTATAGCGCGTGCGAATATCCTTGGCAATGCCGCGGCACACCTCAATTAGCGCCTTACCGTCGGTAGGAAAGAATGGCTCGCCGCCGCTGATCCGGGCGAGCTTCTTCAAGATGCCGAGGTCCCGGTCCGGATCCAGGGCGTCGAATAGGCCGATCGTGTAGATCGTGGCAATGCTGCGCTCGACGGCGGCGAGCATCTGTTTGCGCGTATGGTGGCTGGCATTATCGCCGCCGTCGCTAATCAGCACTAACGTTTTCTTGTCGCGCCGGCCCTTTTCGAGTTGCTCCAATCCATCGATTACGGCATCATTCAAGGCGGTGCGCCCCTCGGGAATCCCGTGCGAAATAGCCGCGCGCAACTGTTGCACATCGTCCGAGAACAGCATATCGGAGGGCAGACCGCGCTTCACCGTGTCGTTGAAGTTCAGCACAAAAATCTCATCGCGTGGATTGCTTTCCTGAATGAAGGTGGTAGCCGCCACCAGCACTTCGTCACGTTTGGGCAGCATGCTGCGGCTGTTATCCACCAGCAGACCCACGGTAACTGGGACATCGCTATCAGCGAAGACGGTGATGTTTTGCGGCGTCCCGTTTTCGTCGACCCGAAAATCATCCCGCGAAAGTCCGGAGACGAAACCGCCGGCTCGGTCCTTTACGCTCACGTCCAGCAATACCAGGCGGACGTCGCTACGAATGACAAAGCCGGGCGCCTCGCCACGGGGAGTATCGGCGAACGCACGGCTTAAGATCGAACCGGCGCCGGTCATCAGTAATGCCCGAATTGCCGACCGCCGGTTCATGCTCACCCTCCCCGTCTGCCCAAGATCTGACTTTACGCCTTCCGCCAGATGCGAAGCAAGCCAGACAGGCCAATCATCAGTGCGCCGGCCAGGCCGATCAGAGGATACGGGCTACCGGTGGTCGGCAGTTGCGCGGGCGGCGCGGGCTGTTCAGCGGGCGGCGGCGTATTCTGGGCAACCTCGGGCGCAGGAGCCGGCGCCGGAGTCATCGGCTGAGTCTGGGCGGGAGTCTCCGGCTGCGGATTCGACGCTACCGGAGCGGGTGCGGGCGCCGGGGCGGGCGGAGCCGGTGCCGGCTGCGCCATGGCGATCTGCTGCAAGTGCTTAGGGTACGGGAACTCGTTGCCGAAATTCTCTCCCGGATAGTACCAGACGCGGAGCGCTTTTACGGTTCCAGGAGGCGTCTCCCAAAAGGTGAACTGCGTCCGGCCAGTGGGCTGCAGACGCTCAGCCGGAATGGCCAGTACCGTGTTGATGATGTGCGTCTCGTCGCGATTGAAGATCTGCACAATGTGCCGGTCAGATTGCGAGTCGAGCAGTTTCAACACGTACTGTCCGGGTTTCAGATAGGTGTCCGTGATCTGGATAGGCTGATTGACCGTCAGAACCGTCTTTTCATTCCACTGGTCCGCACGGGCGCGAATCGCAACCAAGCCCGCTGCGAGCGTGGTTCCGCAAATGAGCGCCAAAACCAGCCGGGAGGGAATAAGCGAATGGAACTTCATGAAGTCTTTCCTTTCGTTACTGAGTCTCAGAGGCCGTCTGGACCGCAGCCCTACGGCTTCCAGTAGCCGTTAGAGCACCCGGTTTACCATTGTACGGAATCGATGCGAAAGCCGCGCCTGCGGCGGGGAAGTGTGCGAATACGTGCGCGAGTTTTTACCGGCGGGCCAGCGCGCGGGTAGGTTTGAAATAGTATTTCCGCGCTACCCGCGAGATGTATTTCAGAAGAATCGGCGACAGCTGATATTTACTTGATTTCCAGGATCTCTTTTTCCTTGGTGCGTGCGGCCAGGTCAATCTTTTCCATGTAGACGTTAGTAAGCTTTTGGATCTCGTCGTGCGCCCGTTTGTCGTCGTCCTCGGTGATCTTCTTGTCCTTGAGCAGCACCTTCACGCTCTCGTTTCCATCGCGCCGGATGTTGCGCAGCGAGACCCGGTGATGTTCCGCGACATGATGCACGCGTTTGACGAATTCCTTGCGGCGCTCCTCGGTAAGCGGCGGAATGGGCAGCCGGATCATCTTGCCGTCATTCGATGGATTCAGGCCCAAGTCCGACACGCGGATGGCCTTTTCAATCGGCCCAATCTGCGAGGCATCCCACGGGGTAATCGTGATCATGCTGGGCTCGGGCACGTGCAAGGTGGCCACCTGGTTGAGCGGCGAGGGCGTGCCATAGTAGTCCACGCGAATATGATCGAGCAGGCTCAAGGTGGCGCGGCCCGTGCGGATGGTCGCCATTTCGTGCTGCAGATCGCTCATGGCTTTCTCCATGCGCGATTTGACGTGGTTCTCGACTTCCTTGGTGGAATTGAAGGCCGGCCCGGCAGGGGCCGCGGTATTTTCGGTTTTCATAGGTGGCCTATTGGATGAGCGTACCGACGGGCTCGCCCATCGTCATACGCATTATATTGCCGCTGGTGGTCAAATTGAAAACAATGATCGGAAGTTTGTTGTCCCGGCACATGGCGATGGATGTGGCGTCCATAACGCCTAGCGCCTTGGACAGGACTTCCAGATACGAAACTTCACGGTACATCACAGCGTCCGCGAACTTCAAGGGGTCCTTATCGTAGACGCCGTCCACGCGCGTGGCTTTGGCGATGATTTCCGCGCGAATTTCGAGGGCCCGCAAAGTCGCGGCAGTATCGGTCGAGAAGTACGGATTGGAGGTGCCACCCGCAAAGATGCAAATCCGCCCCTTCTCGAGGTGCCGGATGGCGCGCCGCCGGATGTATGGCTCGGCCACCTGGTGCATCTCGATAGCGCTCATCACGCGAGTATGCACGCCGATCTGCTCGAGGGCATCCTGCAGGGCGAGCGAATTGATCACCGTGGCGAGCATGCCCATGTGATCCGCGGTCACGCGGTCCATTTTCTGGGCCGCCGCCGCGACGCCGCGGAAGATATTCCCGCCCCCGACCACCAAGCCGATCTGCACACCGGTAGCGGCCACGGAGGCGACCTCCACAGCCAGCTCTTTGACGCGTTCGGCATGGATGCCGAAACTCTCGCCGCCGGCCAGGACCTCTCCGCTGAGTTTCAGCAGGATCCGCTTATAGCGCGGGAGTGGCATCGGGCTCGTCGGCGCCGGATTCAGCCGCAGCTACGTCACCAACCTTGTAGCGGGTGAACCGCGACACGCTGATGTTTTCCCCCAGCTTGGCAATCTTGGTCTTGATCAATTGCCCGACCGTGAGGGTGGCCTCTTTGACGAACGGCTGTTCGAGCAGGCAGACCTCCTCGTAAAACTTCACCAGGCGGCCTTCTACGATGCGGTCGATCACGTTCTGGGGCTTGCCTTCGAACGCCGCGCGGCCGCGCTGAATCTCGCGCTCCTTTTCGAGCACGTCTTCCGGCACGTCCTCTTTGCGGATGTACCGCGGATCGGCGGCGGCGATGTGCATGGCCACGTCATGCACCAGCTCCTGAAAATCGCCGGTACGCGCGACGAAATCCGATTCGCAGTTCACTTCCACCAGCACGCCCAACTGGCCGCCGGAATGGATGTAGCTGCCGATCAATCCCTGCCTGGTGACGCGCGCAGCTTTCTTATTAGCGGACGCGATGCCGCGTTTCCGCAGAACCACCTCGGCCGCGCCGATATCGCCGTTGCCTTCGACCAAAGCACTCTTACAATCCATCATGCCCGCGCCGGTGCGCTCGCGGAGCTGCTTAACGAGTTGAGCGGTAATTTCCGCCATAGTCTTGTCCTAAGAACCGGTGATTGGAATTGGGTGATGGGTGTTGGCAAATGCTTCTGCCGTCTACGGTGCGTAGGCCAGGACCCAGCACCCAACACCCATAACCTGTCTTAGTGTCCACCTTCGGTGATGGCCGCTTCCTCGATTGGTTCGGGAGCGGCAGTCTCCGAGGCGGGTCCTTTACGCGGCGAGACGGGCGGCAGTTCCTCTTCCATCAGGGACTCCGCCATGATCTTCTCGGCGTACTTAGGATCCACGTATTCGGTGTATTCGGGTACTTCTTCGACCGGCGTCTCGTCGGTCACGATCTTCTCGGCGGTGAACTCCTGCTCGTTGGCCAACTGGCGGCCTTCTACCACCGAATCGGCGATCTTGCTGGCGAACAGCCGGATGGCGCGCAGCGCATCGTCGTTGCCCGGAATCACATAATCCACTTCGTCGGGATCGCAGTTGGTATCGACGATGGCTACCACCGGGATGCCCAAACGGCGGGCCTCCTTCACCGCGATACCTTCCTTGTTGGAATCGATCACGAACAAGACATCCGGCAGGCCGGGCATGTCCTTGATACCTGCCAGGTTCGAATCGAGGTGCTTGCGTTCCCGCTCCAGGCGGATGATTTCCTTCTTCGGACGGCCGCTATAACCACCTTCGGCGCTGGCCATCCCTTCCAGATCCTTCAGCCGTTTGATGGACCGCTGCACGGTGATCATGTTGGTGAGCAGTCCGCCCAGCCAGCGCTGGTTCACGTAGAACATCTGGCAGCGGGTGGCTTCCTCTGCGATGGCTTCCTGCGCCTGCCGCTTGGTTCCCACGAAAAGCACGTTCTTGCCTTGCGCGGCCATTTCGCCGACAAAACGAGCGGCGTCCTTAAACATTTTCAAGGTCTTTTGCAGGTCAATAATGTAAATGCCGTTGCGTTCGCCGAAGATGTATTCCTTCATCTTCGGATTCCAGCGCTTGGTCTGGTGCCCGAAGTGAACGCCAGCTTCGAGCAATTCCTTCATTGATATTGCGGGCGTAAATTACCTCCTGAAATTCCGTGCGGGAACGCTGCGCGCGGTCCAAAGCGAGATTTGCGCGCGAGACGAGCCTGCACAGCTACCTACAACCAAAATATACTACCGTTTGGAGAACTGGAACCGCTTGCGTGCGCCCTTTTGGCCGTACTTCTTGCGCTCGTGTTGGCGCGGATCGCGGGTCAGAAAGCCCAGCTTCTTGAGCCGCGGCCGCAACTCCACGTTGAACTCGCACAACGCGCGGGCGATTCCATGACGGGCGGCGCCGGCCTGACCGGAAATACCGCCGCCGTCAATGAGCATGACAATGTCAAACTTATCGGCCGTTTCGGTGGCCAGCAGCGGCTGGCGCACGGCGGCACGGGCGGCTTCCGTCGGAAAATACGATTCGAAGGACCTGCCGTTAATCGTGAAATCGCCTTTGCCGGGCCGAAGAAACACGCGGGCCACCGATTCTTTTCGGCGGCCGGTACCTAGATATTGAACGATGCTTGCTGCCACTCAGTAAACCTTTCGCTATTTCAGAGCCAGGGCCACCGGCTTCTGCGCCGCGTGCGGGTGCTTATCGCCGGCATAGACCTTCAGCTTGCGATACATCTGCTTGCCCAGTTTGGTCTTCGGCAGCATGCCCTGTACGGCTTCTTCCACCATGCGCACCGGCCGCGTGGCGCGCACGCGCCGCGCACTGGTTTCCACCAGCCCGCCGGGATATCCCGTGAAATGCCGGTAGACTTTGTTATCGTCTTTCCGGCCCGTCAGCCGCACTTTGGCGGCGTTGACGACCACTACGTGATCGCCTGTGTCCAGAAACGGGGTGAACGTCGGCTTATGCTTGCCCATCAAGAGCATCGCAACCTTACTGGCCAGCTTGCCAAGCACTACGTCCTCGGCGTCCAGCACATGCCACTGGCGTACAATCCCATTCTTGGAGGGGAACTGGGTACTCATCGACACACGTCTCCACTTCTTCTGCTGCAAAGTTTAAGATTACCGGGCCAACAGGCGTGTTGTCAAATCGAAACGCGTCACTTGGTGGTGGTCAGGTTGTGTTCGATGGCGAATTTCACCAAGGCGACCAGATCGTGAATGCTCAGTTTGCGCATTAAACTCGCGCGGTAAGTATCTACGGTCTTGGGACTGATGTCCAGCAGATTGGCAATTTCCTTCGCGCGCAGCCCGTTCACGAGGTGGTAGAAGACATCGTGCTCGCGCCGGCTCAAGTGCGCCAGAGGATCGTTCTCGCGCACCTCTCCGCTCGACGGCAGCAGTCCCGCCATACGCAACAGCGGCGAAACATATACGCCCCCATCGCGGATGTAGTTGATGGCGTCAATCAGGTGGCGCGGCGGTCCGTCCTTCAGCAGATATCCATCCACGCCAACCTTCAGCGCCTCACGGATGGAGCTCTCCTCGCGGCTGATGGTCAGTATGATGCACCGCGTGCCTCCCTCCGTCTCGCGCACCTTGCGCACCACCTGCAGACCCGTAAGCTTCGGCATGTTGAGATCCAGCAGCGCGAAGTCCGGCTTCAGGGTGCGAATCATCTCCAGCGCCGCCATGCCGTCGGAACACTGTCCGAGCACCTGCAATTCGCGATTCTGGCATACCAGCACCAGTCCTTCGCGGATGATGGCCTGATCTTCCGCTACGATGACTGTCGTCGGTCTATTGTTGTTGTTCATACGTCACTGGAAAAGAGATGGTCAAATAAGCGCCTTGCGGCGTGCTGCCCGTGTGTAATTCGCCGCCCAATTCTTCGGCCAGGTCGCGCAGCGAGCGCAATCCGATTCCCGCGGCGGATTCACCGGTCTCCGCGGGGGCGCTGAAACCTGAGCCGTCGTCTTCGATTGCGAGGGTCAGGCGGCCCTCGATCAGGCGCAGCGATAGCTGCACGTGCCGCGCATCGGCATGTTGAATGACATTCGAGAGGCCCTCTTGCGCTCCCAGATACAGCGCGCGACGTACGTCCGCGGGCGGCTCGAAGGACAGCGGCTCCAAAGCGAGAGAGCCGGAGAACTTCTCGGAGATTCCTGACTCGTCCCAGAGATTCCGTAGGGCATCGGTTAGGGATAGCGCCTGCCAGGCAGGCACATAAAGCCTGCGGGAAACTCCGCGCACCTGCTCCAAAGCCGCATCCGCCAGTGCCGTAATTCGCTGCAAACTTGTCCGCGCCCGCTCCGGCAGATCCGCCAGTTCGCTTTCGAGGATAGCCGCGTGCACATGGATACCAGCGAGCGCCTGCCCCACACCGGTATGCAACTCGCGTCCCAGACGGCGGCGTTCGGCGTCCAGCGCATCAGCCAACAGCGCGCCGGTGGTCTTCGGCTGCTCGCTGGCGCGCGCGCGCAAGATTCGCTGCGCTTCCCGCAGACGAAAATATTTGCGCGAGAGACGCTGCTGCATGCCTGCCAGCCGCTCGAGTTCACGGCTGGAGTAGAAAACGTTCGAGGACTGCGCCATACGCTGGAGCCGCCGTACGCCAGCGGCTAGGTTGTTCTCCAGGAGACCCGCGGGCAACTCAGTCGATCCTTCCCACCATAGCGTGAAAGCCTAAAGGATAGTCTTATCCAGAATGCCAAGTAACACGCATATGGTGCAATTCTAAATGTACTTAGTACCTCAGTGAGATTCGTAGTACTTGCGCCGCTGATTTTAAAGCAATTAATGTAGGTGGGTTATCGGGAATCGAATGCTCTTGGACCGCTTGGCGGTATTGATCGGCGGTTTCGCCGCGGGCGCCCTGATGCGCAACTGGCAGGCACCACGCGGACCAGCTTTGCGGCATCCAGCGCCTCGCGCGCGCGACTGGAAGACGCACGTGCAGGATCACGAGCAGCGCCTCGCGCGCCTGGAACAACAAGTCCGTGCGCATGAAACGAAGCTCGCAGAATGCCCGTCCACCGCGCAGCTCGCCGCCGCCATGGACGAGTTGCTCGCCAAGGCCATGTCCGGGCTCGAAGCCCGGCTCACGGCACAAGCGAATTCCATCGAGACGCTTCAGTTGACCGTATCTCAGACTGACGAATTACTCGAACGCGTGCTCGAATCGCTCGATACTCTGCACAAGGAGTAGCCAGTCATTCCTAGCTACAGGACTCTAGTCCTGTAGCTTCCGGCCTACTTAGCAAGCGTCCGGCTCGGTTTGATGACATCCCCCCTGCGCCACCAGTGATCGGTAAGAACGTGGGAGAGAAGAAAATGAATGGCCGCGCCGCGAACGGAGACATCACCCCAAGGTGTTTGCATCCGATTGGTTCCAGCGCGTGAGGCCCGCCGCCAGTGCGGTTTGCGTCAGGCCGGCGACGTTATTGACGCCCAACTTTTTCATCAGCGATTTGCGGTAGCTGCGCACAGTCTGCAAACCGAGATCGAGCAATACAGCGATATCTTTGCTGGTTTTGCCTTCGGCCACCAGGCGCAGCACCTGCACCTCGCGCGGCGACAGTGTGTCGAGCGGCGCGCGATTGGTCTTGGTTTGTAGATCGCCGCTCTGAATGCGCGTCAACAGCCGGTCGGAAACCTGCGAACTCAGATACGATCCACCGCGTGCCACGATGCGCAGCGCATCGATCAGATCGGCGGACGACGCTTTCTTCAGTACAAAGGCCCGCGCGCCCGAGCGCAATGCGCTCACCACGGCGTTCTCGTCGTCGTACATCGACAGCATCACCACGCGGGTCAGCGGCGAGTGCCGGATGATTTCCGTGGTGGCTTCCACGCCGTTCATGCCGGGCAGGCCGATATCCATCACTACCAGGTCGGGCCGCGACTTCTTGCAGAATTGCACGGCTTCTGTACCGCTCTCAGCCTCGCCCACCACGCGGAATTCCGATCCGCGTTCGAGGATCGAGCGGATGCCGTCGCGCATCATCTTGTGGTCGTCCACCAGCAGAATGTCGTATGGCATAATTGCGGCCTTTCGTCAGCCCGCGTGCCGGGCGATTCGCCCGCCGGGACACACCGCCCGCACCACCGTACCCTTTCCCGGCACGCTTTCAATCTGCAGATCAATGCCCGCGCGGTCTGCGTAATGTCGCATAATCAGGAGCCCCAAGCCCCTGCCCCGCGCCGCGCCATCCGCTGGATTGAAGCCCAGCCCGTCGTCGCGAATTTCCAGCGTCGGCCCGCTTCGCATCGACTTTAGCAGGATCTCGATAGTCGAGCAATCGGCGTGGCGCGCGGCGTTGGCAGCCGCCTCCTGCGCGATACGGCAGAGCGCGGAAGCCATCTCCGGCGACGGCTGCGCAGTGCCATCCGCCAACACGCGCACGTTGCCCCGAAAGCTGCCGCGCAGGTTGCCAGCCAGACGGTCGAGTGCCGCCCGCACGCCAATACGCTCCGGCGGCGGACACAAATCCCGGCCGAATTCGCGCAGCAGGCCGATGACGTTTTCCAGCGTGGCTTGCACTTCAGCGGCGCGTGCGCATGCTCCCACGGCCTTCTCGGCCAAATCCATGCGCAGCAGATCGAGCTGCATTCCGGCGGCGCTCAGTTGCGGCCCGATCTGGTCATGCAACAGCCGCGATAAGCGCGCCCGGTCGGATTCTAATCCGGCGAGAGTGGCGAGCAGCGCTTCCCGGTCGGTAATCTCGTGTGCCAATCCGCCGGCAAAGAGAACGCCGCCATCCGGCGCGTGGACCGGGAACAACGTGATCTCGTAAGCCGGACCCTGTTCGTGGAATCGGCCGGTGGCGCAAAGCGTCTCTCCGGCGAAAGCGCGTGCGACGCGTCCGCTCCAGGATTGGCGCAGGGCCGGCGCAAACAGTTCCGCGAATTTCAGGTGGTCCCAGTCTCCCGGCGCCCGTCCGAACAAGCGCGCTGCGCTGCCATACACGGCCTCGAAGCTCTGATCGGGCCGCAGGAGCCAAGTGCAACCCGGACTCTCGCGGTGCAACCACTCACAGAGCGTGGAGGCTGGCAGCGATTTGGCTGTAGCGGGTCTCATCGCGTTGTGCGCTGGCCTAAACTGTCTGGTGATCTGACGCACAATTCTAGCAGGGTGTAGGCCCCTGCGTCTTGCGCTGCGGGCGCGGGTTGCTACTTCAATTCGAAGAGCACCTGCCCGGCCTTCACCGCATCGCCCGGCACTACGCACACCGTCTTGACCACGCCATCCACCTCGGGGCTGACTTGATTTTGCATCTTCATAGCCTCGACGATCAGAGCCGGCTGGCGGCGTTTGACCTCCTGCCCAGCGGCCACCATGACGGTAATCACCACACCCGCGATCGGGCTGCGGCAGAATGCGTCTTCCGGCAGGCGCTGCGGAGGCCGTTGATGCAGCACAGGTTCTGGTATGGCAATCGGCGGAGTTTGATCGCCGTTCGTCTCGCCGGCCTCCGGAGCAGCCGCCGGTGGAGCGGGCTCCCACACCCATCGCGCCAGCGGATGCAGCGGTTCGTGCGAATCCTGGATCGCGTGGCGTCCCTGCCGCGCCCACGCGGTGCCGGGAGCGGCTCCGGCAGCGGCGGTCATCGCGCGTTCCGGAGCTTCATCGAATGCCTCGTCTCGGGTAGCCATATCGAAACCCCCGAAGCCCGCCTAAAGCGGGATTAATCCGTGTTTTTTCTGCGGCCGCCAATCGCGCTTATTGGCCAGCGCATCAAGCGCTTCGGCCAGGTGCGCGCGGGTCTCGGCCGGTTCAATGATATCGTCCACCAGGCGCAGCCCTGCCGCCACATACGGCGTGGCGAAAGTTTCGGAAAACTGCTCGACCAATTCGCGCCGCCGCGAGCCGTTATCCTGTGCCGCCGCCAGTTCGCGGTGATAGAGCACCTCTACAGCCGATTCGGCGCCCATCACCGCAATTTCGGCTCCCGGCCATGCCAGCGTGCAGTCCGCGCCCAGTTCCTTCGAGCACATCGCGATATAGCCGCCGCCGTACGCTTTTCTTAAAATGACTGTGATTTTCGGCACGGTTGCGGCGGAATAGGCAAACAATAACTTAGCTCCATGGCGGATAATGCCTCCGTATTCCTGGTCCACCCCGGGCAGAAATCCAGGAATATCGACAAAAGTAATCAGCGGGATATTGAAGGCATTGCAGAACCGCACGAAGCGCGCGCCTTTATCCGAGCCGTCGATATCCAAGGCGCCTGCCAGGACCGAAGGCTGGTTGGCGATCACGCCCACGGCACGGCCGCGAATGCGCGCAAAACCGACCACCAGATTCCGGGCAAAATCCGCCTGTACCTCCAGAAAATCGCCGCGATCCACCACCCGTGTGACGATCTTTCTTACGTCGTAGCCGCTCTTCGGATCGGCGGGAACGATATCGTTCAAATCGGCGTCGTCCCGCGGTGTGCCGCCCACATCCAGACGCGGCGGCTCTTCCAGATTATTCGAGGGTAGAAACGAAAGCAGCCGCTGGCAGATCTTCACCGCCTCCACGTCATTTTCCGCCACGAAATGCGCCACACCCGACTTGTTCATCTGCGCGCGGGGGCCGCCCAGATCCTCGGAGGAGACGATCTCGCCGGTGACCTGCTTGATCACCGACGGGCCGGTGATGAACATCTGCGCATCGCGCGTCTGGATGATGAAATCCGTAAGCGCGGGGCTGTAAGCTGCGCCGCCGGCGCACGGCCCGCAGATCAGCGAAACCTGCGGCACGACCCCGGACAGGATCACGTTCTGATAGAAGATGCGGGCGTAACCGGCCAGGCTGGCGACGCCTTCCTGCACCCGCGCGCCGCCCGAGTCATTGATAAAGATGAATGGCGAGCCGGTCTTGAGCGAGCACTTCATGGTGTCCGCGATCTTGCTGCCGTGCACCTCGCCCGCCGATCCGCCCGCCACCGTAAAATCCTGGCTCGCGACATGCACCAACCGGCCCGCCACGCGGCCCCGGCCCGTCACCACGCCATCGGCCGGCAGTTCTTTGCCTTCCATGCCAAACAAGCGGGCATTGTGTTTGGCAAACAGACCCGTCTCGCGGAACGATTTGCGATCGAGCAGCAAAGCCAACCGCTCGCGCGCCGTCAGCTTTCCGGAAGCGTGCTGCTTCTCGATACGCTCCGCGCCGCCGCCAATCTGCAAGCGCTCTTTGGCGCGGCCGAGCTCGCGCATCCGCTCTTTGGTAACCGCTTCCATTTTTAAACAACCCTATTGTAGCGGTTTTACAGATCCGTATATCTGGTGTTCAGGCTGGGGACCATCGCCCATATCGCGGTCGCAGCCAGGACGGCGATCAGAATGCCGCCCTGGAGTCGCAAGCCCGCGCCAGGCTGCGACACCAGATCGATGCTGCTGCCGAGCAAGGCGAGCGCCCAGGCTGTCAGCAGGTATGCCAGGTAATTATTGCGCGCGATGAAGCGCACGAAGATCACGGCGGCGGCCAGATACATCAGGCGGATGCCGTAATACAGAACCAGCTCGCCGGCCGTGTGGACGCTGCCCGGCAGCAATCCGGCGACGGCGATCACGCCGGCCAACACTGCCGCGCCGGGCCAACGATCGAGATAGCGCACGAGGAAAGCAACGAGCGCTAATAGCGCCAGCCAGAAAATGGTCTGTTGGCAACCGGAGGCGATGCTCGATACGGCGGGCGAAAGGGTCGCGAAGAAGGTTGGGTTGGTGGCCGAGAGCAATCCGGCTGGATGGAATCGATCAATCAGCAGCCAACTCACGCGCCCGAGCACAGCCAGCATCGCAGCGCCCACCGCCGCGGCCAGTATGGCATCGATGCCGAATAGCTTGCGGCCGGCACTCCGGAATACCGACAAAGCATCCGGCTGCAGCGCCAGAATCAGCGCGGCGCCGCACGCCAGCGCCATAGACAGCGCCAGCGCGCCGATGCATACGCCGACCACCAGCGTGGCCTCAAACGACTCGACCGAAAACGTGGTCGGATACTGGCTGAACAACAACGGAAAACCCATCGCCATACCGGCCAGGGTGATGACACCCAACGGCGCCGCGATCCACAGAGCGCGGGCCCAAGGCAATTCGCGGCGGCGTGTCCGGTCGATCAGCAGCCAGATGCCGAACACCAGCAGGCTGGCGCTTACCACGATCCGGAGCACCAGCAACAGGTACGACAAGGCATTGCGTTGCGAGCGGGCGCGCTCGAAGGTTTCCGGCACCTTCCAGTATTGGTTGAACGATGCCAGCCGGTCGCCCGCCAGGGTAACGCGAATGCGGAAATGCGCATCGTCCAGATTGCGCGGGTCGCCCGGCTTGGCTTCCCATACCAGCGTGTGATCGCGGCGCGCCTTCTTCTTTTCGGAGCTGCTTTCTTTCAATTCGAACCCGGCGAGAGACGGCAAGCCCGGTGTGCGCAGCACCAGGTCACGGGCCTGCTCCGATGACAGATCCGCACCCGCCTGATTCTCCGGAAAGATGTGCTCGAATTCGAAGACCAGTCCGTTTTCCGGATCGATCGCCACCTGCACTTCTTCGCGCTCGAGCGGTTTGAAGAATCGCACCGTCCAGCCGCGCAGCGGCACGGTCTTGTGGAACGCATTCGCCACGTAGGCGATGCCGCGGCGCTCGAGGAAGTACTTTCCGGCCAGGCGGTAGTTGGGGTCATCCCAATTGCTTTCCACGAAGACCACCGTGCGGTAGCCTTGCGGATTGAAATTCTCCCTGCGCGCGTACTGTTCCGCGATGGCGCGAGCACGCTGCTTGCCGATGGCGAAGCGCGGCTCGTCGCCGAACTGCTGCACGTGGACTGTCGCGAGAATCACGCCCGCTATTGCGACGAAGACGAGCGCGGCGAAACGCCGGCCGGGAGTCCAATGTGCGTATGACGACGCCGGCGTCTCCGTGGCCGGCTGCGGCTCCGTAGCTACGGGCGCCGGAACAGATTCCGGTTCCGGCATCGCCACGGGTTCAAATCCGCCACGCCGCAGGTAAGCGATGCCGGCCACGATCACGGGCAGCACCATGATACCCGCGCTCGCCGCGCCCGACAGCACAAAGTAAGGATGATGCGACCGCACCAGCAGCAGCGCGCTGTACATGGCGTCGACCGAGTAGTGCCAGACCAGCGTCGGCAGGATGCCCCAGCGCAGCATGATCAGGCCCAGGGCTACGCCGCCTGTGCCGACCTCGACGCCGCGAATCCAGTATGGCTGCTGCGGGTAGCCCGCATGTCCGAATCCCCAGATGAACGCCGCCAGCACCACCGCCGCCGGCACGTAGCGCAGCAGCTTCGACAAGAACGGGATCGCGAACATGCGGAACATGAATTCTTCCGAGACAGCCGGCAGGAATCCGCCGAACAGCACGTAAAGCCACGGCAGCCGCGTATTCAACAGATCGTCATAGGGCACGTCGGCGGGCGACCATGCGCCAAAATGGTAGGCGATCATGTAGAACGCCGTCTGGTAAGCCACGAATATTCCGGCCAGCGTCAGTCCCAGAATGACGCCCAGGAAGAAGCGCTTGCTGCGCAGCCCGGCCGGGCTGAACAGAACGCCCAGCGGCAGGTGCTGGCGGTAGCGCTCGCGATAGAGCGGCTCGGCGCCCGCGGCAATGACGAAGAGCAGCCCGCCCGCGGCGAGTGCGCCGGTCAGGTTGCGCAGGAGCTGTTGCGCAATCAGGCTGGCGTAGGAATCGGTCGTCGGATAGCCGTATTCCGCCAGCGGCTGCGAATTCCAGCTCGACAGAAAATACAGCACCGCGCCCGTGCAGCCCACGGCAGCCGCAAGCTTCCAACGGATATCGTGCGTGCGTACCCGCATGACGATGACGACCAGGAGGCAGACGGCCAGCAGCATCATGACGCCTGAATCGATGGTCTGCGCGGTCACGTTGCGCGAGCGCAACCGCTCATACGACCGTTGCCAGGCTTCGGGCACCTTCAGGTACTCGTGATAGCCGCCCACTTCGCTGCCGAGCACATCGATTTCGAACCGGTACGTGGCATCGTGGACTTCGAAACCTCGCTCCTTCCAGGTGAACGTGTGATCGACGCGCGCCGGGCGAGTCACACTGGAATGTTCCACGAAGTCGAGGCCCGCGGGATCGCGGTGCATTACATTACGCAGAAAGCCCTCGGCTAATGCGCGCGCCTGGTCGCTCGTCAGGCTGGGGCGCGGCGCTGCCTCGGGGAGTTCGTGCGTAAACCCCGCGAGTTCCCCCGTGGTGGTGATCGCGACTCGAAATTCCTCTTTCTGCAACGGCCGGAACCAGCGCCACTCCCAACGCCACAGCCGGATGCGCGTGCCCATCAGCCGATTGGCTTGTTCGAGACCCACCTCGCGTTCGAGAAAGGTCTTGGCGGTATCGTCGTAGTTGAAGCGCGAGGCTTGCCGGTAACCATTCACGTGCAGGCCCTGCGACGCGAGGAATTGCTCACCTAGCGTGCGGGACTGGTCGCGGGTGACGCGGAAGTCAATCGAAGCTTCCGGAAAGGCGTGATAGAAGTAGCGGGCGGAGAACCAGACGGTCAGCGCCAGGAGCAGTAGACAAACGGCCAGAAAACGGAAGTCGGCGCGCTGTAGGCGTTCGGGCATTGACCATCAGAATACCGCCTCCCGGGCCGCCTGACGCCCGCGCGCGCGTTATTCTTCCCGCAGTGCCACGATCGGCTCCAGACGCGCCGCCCGCCGCGCCGGCAGGTAACAGGCGGCCGCGGCCACTAAGGCGAGCAGCAAAGCGGCCATGGCCAGCGTGCGCGGATCGTAGGGCTGCAAGCCGAACAGGATCGAGCGAGCCACACCGGCCAGCGCCAACGTCAGTCCGATCCCGGCGGCGATGCCGATCGCCATCAGCACGCCCGCCTGGCGAAAGATCAATGCCACCACGCTGCCCCGCCCCGCGCCCAGCGCCATCCGCAGCCCGATTTCGTTGGTTCGCCGCACCACCAGGTAAGACATCACGCCGTACAGGCCGATCGCCGAGATCAGGGCCGCCAACCCGCCGAAGAAACCGGACAGCGTGGCCATCAGCCGCTCGCGCAGTAGACCGTTGCGCACGACCTCGCCGTACGAAGAAAAGTCAAGGCCGATGGCTGGACTCACCTGCCCCAGCGAGCTTCTGACCGCGGCGGTGGTCGCCTTCAACGGCAGCAGCGACCGGACCAGGACCATGGCAAACGGATCCTCGGCACCCTGCTGATCCACAGACAGAAAGGCGATGGGCACCGCTCCCTCACGTAGGTTGTGATACTTCGTATCGGCGGTAACTCCCACGATTTCGAACACCATCTCGGGACTCGAAGGCGTCGCCTCGCGATGAAACCTCATTCCGACCGGATCGCGCCCTAACCCGAGCTTCCGTGCGAAAGATTGGTTGACGATCGCGACGGGCGTGGACGCCGCCGTATCGCGCGCGTTGAAATCCCGCCCGGCCAGCAGGCGCATGCTTACGGTTTTCATGTAGCCTTCGCCGAACCAGTTGAAGTTCACATCCACCCGGTTGTTCGGGTTCTCGCCATCCTTCCACACCGCATTGTTGGTGCTGCCGCCGCCCAGCGGCAGCATCTCGACGTCCGCGGCCGATGCCACGCCCGGCAGCGCGCGGATCTTTTCGAGAAGCTCGTGCCTGAAGTCGACGCGGCCTCCCTTGGGGATGTTCAGGCGCGAGAAATCAACGTTCGCTACCAGGATGCCGTTATACTGAAACCCGGCATTGACGGCCATCAGGTTGCGCAGCGTGCCGGAAAACAGCAGCCCACCCGCCAGCAGGACCACAGACAGCGCCACCTGCGAGACGACCAGCACTTGCCGCAGTTCAAATCGCCCGCGGCCGGCCGTCCGGGTACGGCCCCCGGTCTTCATGACTCCGCTCGGAGGGATGCGCGTGGCCCGCAACGCCGGCGCCAGCCCGAACAGGATGCAGGTGAGGCCGGTCAGAATCGCGGTGAAGGCCAGCATCGGCAGGTCCGGCTGCAGATCGAGAAAAAGTGCATCACCTGCGCCGCCGAGCAGCGAAACCAACAACCGGCTGAGGACTCCGGACACCGCCGCGCCAAGCACTGCCCCGCCCACAGCCAGCATTCCATTTTCGACCATCAGTTGCCGCACCAGGCTGCCGCGCGCCGCGCCGATCGCCAGCCGCACGGCAAATTCATGTTCGCGGGCCGTGGCGCGCGCCAGGATCAGGTTCGCCAGGTTGGCACAGGCGATCAACAGCACCAGACCCGAAGTGGCCAGCAGCAACAGCAAAGGATCTTCGTAATCCATGCGCAATTCCGAGACCCCGTTGCCCGCCGCGACCGCCGCCAGCTTGAATTTCAGATAATCCTTCACGTTGATGGGCGGATAATTGGCCGGCAGTGTGCTTCGGAACAGGGCCGCCGATGCGGCTTGCAATTGCGCGTTGGCCTGCTGCAACGTCTGGCCGGGCCGTAGCCGTCCCATCACGTTCAGCCACCAGACTGTCCCCTCATTCAGCCAGTTACCCTCGTTCCACAGGACGGCTTGCGAACAGATCGGCACGGCCACGTCATAGGTGTGGCCGACCTCCAGGCCGGAGAAGCCCGCCGGCGTCACCCCGATCACCTCCACCGGGTGCATGTTCAGGGTCAGTTTCCGGCCGATCGCCGACGCATCCCCGCCCAGCTCCCGCTGCCAGAACGCGTAGCTGATGACCGCGCCCGGCAGGCCGCAGCCGCGCCGATCGTCCGCCGCGGAGAAGACCCGGCCCATCAGCGGTTCGACGCCCAGCACGTGGAAGAAATTCCCGCTGACGAAAAGGCCGCGCGCCACACGGGCTTCGCCGCCGGGGCTGAGATTGAAACCGTTGCTGCTCCACGCCAGTACGCCCGAAAAAGCCTGTTGCGTGTCGCGGAATTGCTCCCAGATTGGATTGGTGAGCGCCGGATAGGGCGACGCCTGGCTGCCGCGCCATCCTATCCTGTCGGCCAGTTGGACGGTGGCCAGTTGTGCGGAATTGCTCACTGGCAGCGTGCGCAGCCGGACCGCGTCCAGCAGTTGGAAGATGGCCGTGTTGGCGCCGATGCCGAGCGCCAGCGTACCCACTGCGACCAGCGTAAACCCCGGACTCTTGCACAGCGAGCGCAGCCCGTAGCGCAGCGCGCGGACACCGCGGTCCAGCCACTCCATGGGTTTTTCGTCGCGGCATTCGTCTTTCGCCAGTTCCACCGCGCCAAACTCCCGCCGCGCCTGCCGCTCGGCTTCCTCCGGACTTTTCCCTGCGCGCACCAGCTCCTCGCGCCGGCTTTCCAGATGAAAACGCAGTTCGGCGTCCATGCCTCGTTCCCAACCACGCCGTCTCAACCAGTTGTTCCATTGCATGGCAGTTTCCTCATTCGGCGTGATCGAGCACCAGCGAGATGGCCTCGCACAGCCGCTTCCATCCGGCGGTCTCGGCCTCCAACTGCTGCCTTCCGGCTTTGGTCAGGCTGTAGTACTTGGCCTCCCGGCCGCCTTCGGTAGTCTTCCATTCGGCCTTCAGCCAGCCGCGATTCTCCAACCGGTAGAGCGCCGGATAAAGGGAGCCTTGCCGGATTTCGAGCGCGTCACGCGAGATCTGCTGGATGCGCTGCACGATCGCGTAGCCGTGAATCGGCCGCAGTGCCGTGACCCGCAAAATCAGCATGTCCAGCGTTCCTTGCAGCAGCTCGGTATGATTGGTGGATTGGTCGTTATGCCTAGGCATTCGAGATATCAGTTTAGCCCGTGCATGCCTAGGATGTCAAGGTATGTGAACCAGAGACTACGGAGCCTGCCAATTGAGCGCGAAGATTTCCTGCGAGCCGCTGTCGCGCACCACGATGGGCTGATCGTCGGGCGTCAGCGACAACGACAGGCCGTAGAAGCCTGTGGTGTGTATATCTTTCAGATCCACGATGCGCTCCGGTTTGCCAGCCGGAACGCCTACGCGCATGATCGCCGGGTTCACGGTGATCTGCACATAGAACACATGCTGGCTATCGTGCGACCAGGTGGGAAAGCCTAACTGCACGCCCCTGGCCATCTCCCGCCACTGTCCGCTCGCGAAGTCGAAGAGGGCCAGGCGGGTCGAATCCTTGCTAAGTGCTGCCAGGCGTATCCCATCCGGTGACCAGCGCGGCGAAAAGTAGTCGTTCGATCCGGGTACGTCCGTCACGCTGTGCGTATGCAGGTCGACGATGTGGATGTTCGGGCCCAGCGCGCCGGGCGTCGCACCGGAGGGCCCGCCGTAGCACACACGTGCCCCATCGGGCGACCAGGTGGGGTCCATGTTCACCTGGTTCGATGCCGGCAGCAATTCCTGCGCCGGGCCGCCACGCGCCGCGATGTGAAAGAGCTTCGGTAAATGCCCCGGCTTGGCTAGTGTGTACAGGATCTCGGAACCATCCGGTGACCAGCGCGGCATATAGACGTTCGCGTAGTCCATAGGCGAAGTCAGTTGCAAGCGGTCGCTGCCGTCCGCCCGGCTGCGCCACAAAGTCCCCTCGGGGAATGCCACATACGCTATCCACTGGCCGTCGTTCGAATAGCTCACGTAGTCCGCTGAGATGCCTTCGAGGAAAGGTACGAACTGGCGGATGCGCGGATCGTAGCGCACGACTTCACCGCGCGCCACCATGCCTACCGCGAACAATTGCTTCCCGTTTTTGGATGGCATCGCTTCGCCGAAGGGCGTGGCGCCGCTGGTTAACTGCACGGGCGAGGATGCAGCACGCCGCAAGCCGCGCGGCTCCGCCATGGCCCAGATCTGGCCGAGTCGCGAGAAAATGAAATACCTGCCGTCCGAGGTCCAGACTCCGCAACAGTCGCCGGAAGGATCGTACAAATGCGGAAACAACGGATGCAGGTTACCTTCGTCCGCGGAAACCTCCCACAAGGCCTCGGAACGTCTGTGCTCCTCGCCGGCGGTGAAACGGATGCGGCGGCCATCGGGTGACCAGGCTGGCTTGAAAACCATGCCGGGTACGGTCGCCACCCTGCGCGACTGGCTGCCGTCGCTCATCGCCACGAACAGGTCGCCGTGGTGGCTATACACCAGACGCCGGCCATCGGGCGACCATGCGCCGCTCGATCCGGTCAGGCTGCCGATGCGTCGCGGGGAACCGCCCAGAATCGGCACACTCCACAGCGGCCCATCGGCGTAAGCCACTCTTTCGGCGGCCAGCAGGCTCGCTCCATCCGGCGACACATCCAGCAGACTGTAGGACGGCGAAGGCATCGGCATGCGCGCCGGCTCGCCGCCGCTGACGGCCATCTGCGCGATCCAATGGGCGCCGCCGGAGCTTTCGGTCAGGTAGAGGCGCACGCCGTCCGTGCCGCCAAGTGACTTCATCACGCCGTCATTCGTGATCTGGTTGTAGCCGGTCACCTTGGGCGCGGCCAGCGGGCGGATTCCCAAATAGACGAGCGCGGCGATCGCCATGGCGGCGGGAATCACAGCCGTCCACCAAGGCCGGCGCGCGCGGCGCATGGCGGCAAGCGACCGATGGCCGCTGGCCGGCGTCTTATCGGAAGCGCTATCGCGTTTCAGGCGCTTCAGGTCAGCGCACATCTCGGCGGCCGACTGGTACCGTAGCTCGCGATCCTTCTCGAGAGCTTTGTCGATGATCTGCGCGAGTTCCACCGGCACTTGCGGATTCAGCGGCAGCAGCGCATCGGGCGCTTCCATCAGGATGCGATGCAGCACCAGCGGGGTCGAGTTCGCACTGAATGGATGATGGCCGCTGGCCATCTCGTAAAGCAGCACGCCGAAGCTGAACAGATCGCTGCGCGGATCGAGTTCTTCGCCGCGCGCCTGCTCCGGCGACATATAAGCAGCCGTACCCACGGTCATCCCAGGGCTGGTCAACGATGGGTCGGTCGACGCCGTGCTGCCATTCATTGTGCGCGTCTGCTCTCCGCTTTCCTGCGGCTTGGCCAGCCCGAAGTCCAGGATCTTCACCTGTCCGCTGGTGGTGACGAAGACGTTTGTCGGCTTGATATCGCGGTGGATGATGCCCTTGGCATGCGCGGCCGCCAGCGCGTGGGCGATTTGAATCGCCAGATCGACCACCGCCGGGATTTTCGGAGGACGCTCTTCGATCAACGGCTTCAAGGTGTGGCCCTCCAGAAACTCCATCACCATGAACGGCTCGCCGCGATATTCGCCGACGTCGTGCACCATGCAGATGTTGGGATGATTCAGGGCGGACGCGGCGCGCGCCTCGCGCCGGAAGCGTTCGAGCGCCTGGGCATGCGACGTGGGCGATACTTGGGGGCTGCCAAGCGCCTGCGCTTCGGTGCGCAGGAACTTCAAGGCCACCGGCCGGCCGAGACGCGTATCTTCCGCCTTGTAGACCACGCCCATGCCGCCGCCGCCCAACTCCGCCACGATCCGGTAGTGCGAGACGGTCTGGCCAATGATGCTCGCGTCGGGCGCGCTGGCCTGCTCCTGACGTTGATCGCCGGCCAGGGCTTTGGCGGCTACTTCGAGCGCCGGTTTTTCGAGGAAGCTGCTGCCGGCCCGCTCGTGTGCCAGCAAGGACTCCACTTCCCGGAACAGGTCCGGATCGCCGGCGCAGGCTTCGTCGAGGTACGCCTGGCGGCGATCCTCGTTCTGATCGAGCGCCGAATGATACAAACGCTCAATCTGGCGCAAGCGTTCAGATGCCATGGGACGCCTCTTCGCTCAGTTCCCGCCGCAGCCAACTCTTGGCGAATTTCCAATCGCGCATCACAGTCTCGGGCGAGGTCTTCAGCACGGCGGCGGTCTCTTCGACGCTCAGCCCGCCGAAGAAGCGCATCTCGACTACCTGGCCTTTGCGCGGATCGAGCGCCGCGAGCGCATTCAAGGCATCATCCAGCGCGACAATATCCGCGCCTGGCTCGTCCGCCACCACCAGCGCTTCGTCCAGTTGTAGAGCTTGAGCTTCGCCGCCGCGCTTGGAAGCCTGGCGGCTGCGCGCCCAATCGACCAGGATGCGCCGCATCACCTGCGAGCATGCCGCAAAGAAATGCGCCCGGTTGCGCCAGTTCGTCTGCGCCGTATCGACCAGACGCACGTAGGCTTCATTCACCAGCGCCGTGGTCTGCAAGATGTGCCCGGGGCGCTCGTGAGCCATATAGCGCTGCGCCAGGCGATGGAGTTCCGCATATACCATCGGCACAAGCTGCTCGGCGGCACCTTGTTCTCCATCGCTCCAAGCCTGTAGCAGCTGTGTGACTTGGTGCGTGGCTGGGTCCATGTTGGTACTTATAACGGACTCGGACATCCTTAATCTACCACTTTCAAGACGCAGTCCCAGCTCGCTTCGTTCCCGAGGAAAACACCAGAAAGTCCGTAATGCATGCCAGTTTTAAGCCGCGATTTCCGCCAAATAGGGTGAGGGCAACCGCAGGGTTGGCCTGATGACAACAACAAAAAGGAGATGCAGCCATGAAATCGATTCGTTTTGCATTAATGAGCTCTTTGACGCTTGCCCTGCTCGGAGCCTCAATGGGCGCGCGGGCAAATGCGCAAGGGCTCACCGGAAACTTCACGTTGCCGTTCACGGCTCACTGGGGTATGGCGACATTGCAACCGGGAGACTACTCGTTCAAAGCAGCCTCCGTGCCTGGCGGCAAGCTGTTCGTCTATCGGGGCAAGCGGGCGGTAGCCATGATCTGCGCCCAGGGTTTCGGCCTGAAGACATCTGGCCCCAATGTTCTGGTGGTCGAACGTGACGAAGCGGCCAGCACCATTCGTCAGATGGTGGTACCCAGCATCGGCCTCGTCTTGTACTATCCGGCGCACAAGCCCAAGCACGGCAGCGTGCAGGAAGAGCGGCAGGCAGGCCTCCGCATTCCCATCGTGGAAACCGCTGGTGGACAGTAGCGCGGTGCTTCCCAACGGGCCAGGGCTCCCCGCCCTGGCCCCGCTACGGTTACTATCCAACGGACAAAACCGAAATTACATAACTCTTACAAAATGTGCTGTTCTTCCCTGTTAGCTTGAAAGCATGCCCGCCCAGTTATCCACAGGTACATCCGCGGATCTTGAGGTCCTCGAGTTTCCGGAAAAGCAGAAGATGAATTGGCCGACTACTCTGGCCTTGGTCGTTTTGCACATCGGCGCCATTGCGGCGCTATTCATGTTCAGTTGGCGCGACCTCGCCGTCACCCTATTTCTGCTGTGGTTCGCCACCGGTCTGGGCATTAGCATGGGGTATCACAGGCTACACACGCACCGGTCCTACCAGGTACCGTTGGCTCTGGAATATCTCTTCGCCGTCTGCGGCGCGATGACTTTCGAGGGCGGTCCGATTTTCTGGGTTGCTACCCACCGGATCCATCATCAGAAGTCGGACATGCCGGGCGATCCGCACTCGCCGCGCGATGGCGGCTGGTGGGCGCATGTGGGCTGGATCCTGGTGGGCGAGGCCAAGCATAACAACACCCGGCTGATGTCCAAGTATGCGCCGGACTTGGCGAAGCATCGTTTCTATATCTGGCTGAATAATTATCATTGGCTACCCAACGTGCTGCTGGCGGCGCTCCTGTTTGCCATCGGCGGCCTGCCTATGGTGCTGTGGGGAATCTGCCTGCGCACCGTCGTCGGGCTGCATGCGACCTGGCTGGTAAACTCGGCCACGCACATGTGGGGATACCGGCGATTCGCCACCCGCGACGACTCCCGCAACAGTTGGTGGGTCGCCCTGCTGACCTTCGGCGAGGGCTGGCACAACAACCATCACGCGCATCCTACTTCCGCGCGCCATGGTTTGACCTGGTACGAGTTCGATATGTCTTGGATCCAGATCCAGGTTCTCAAGTTCTTGGGCATCGCCAAGCGGGTGAAAGTCGCCAAGATCGACTCCGTGTTGGCCGAACGCGACGCCGCTTAGCCCAGGCTTAACTCCGCACTTCTGGCGGCCTTTGAGGCCGCTGCAGGCCAATGGGCCTGCCCTACTTGGCGTAAGCTGAAGTTGTGGTAGTCGCGGGACGCCAAAAATCGATCGCCTTCTTCATTGCGCTGGGCGTCGGCCTGATTGGCGTCATCATCCTGCTCTACGTCGGATGGGTGCTGCTCAACTGGCGGCACGGCATCCAACTGTTTCTGGGCGCACTGCTGCTGATCGCCATCATCAGCGGCGTGGTACTGAACACCATCTTCCTGGTCCGCGAAATCCGCCGCAACGCGCAGCACGACGCGTTCATCAACGCCGTCACGCACGAGCTGAAAACTCCGGTCGCCTCTATTCGCCTTTATCTGGAGACCCTGCAAACCCGCGCCGTGGATGAGGCCACCCGCCTGGAGTTTTACCGCATCATGCTGGACGATAGCGAGCGCCTGCTCGGCACCATCGAACAGGTGCTGCGTACCGGCCGAATCGGCGCTACCAGCCGCCGCCTGAACCTCTCGCGTATCGACTTGGGCCAGGTCGTCGAGCGCTGCCTTGACCGCGTACGCGCCATCCACCACGTGGCTCCGGCGTCGCTCGAATACCGGCCCGGCCCCCCGGTCACCATCGTCGGCGATGCGGACGAGGTGCAGGCCGCCGTCTCGAACCTGATCGATAACGCGGTGAAGTATTCGGGCAACAACGTCAAGGTCACGGTCGAGACTGAGCGCGTGGATGGCGGCTTCGTAGCGCTGCGCGTGATCGACCACGGCCCCGGCATCCCGCGCACCGAGCTGAAGCGTATCTTCAAACGCTTCTACCGCGTCCCCGGCGCACTGGCCATCCGCGTAAAAGGCACCGGTCTGGGCCTCTATATCGTGCGCTCCGTAGCCAAACGGCACGGCGGCCACGTGTGGGCTGAAAGCGAGGGCCCCGGCCATGGATCCACCTTCGTTCTGCAACTTCCCATTGTCAAATGAGCCGCATCCTGGTAGTCGAAGACGAACAGCATCTGGCCGAAGGCTTGCGCTTCAACTTACAGGCCGAAGGCTACCAAGTCCAGGTGGTTGAGACCGGCGAGGCCGCGCTCGAGGTGCTTGGCCCGGATGCCGCGCCATTCGATGCGGTGGTGCTGGACGTGATGCTGCCCGGTATCGACGGCTTCAACGTGATGACGCAGATGCGCCGCGGCGGCCAGTTCGTGCCGACGCTGATGTTGACAGCGCGCGGGCACCCCGACGACATACTGCGCGGCTTCGCGGCCGGCGCGGACGATTACCTGACCAAGCCCTTCGAACTGGCCATCCTGTTCGCCCGCATCCGCGGACTACTGCGGCGGCGCGAGTGGCTGCGTGCGTCATTGAATCACACCAGTGAACCGCGCCCCCTGCCAGCCGACAGATTCAGCTTCGGGGACAAGTCCATCCACTTCGATACGCTCGAACTGCACGTCCGCGATCAGGTGTTCCCGCTGACCCTGATGGAGGCCAACGTCCTGCGCTACCTGATCGAACACGCCGGCAAGCCAGTCTCGCGCAAAGCCATGCTGGAGGATGTCTGGGGCCTGCACGTGGATACCGACACGCGCGCCATCGACAACTTCATCGTGCGGCTACGGCGCTACATCGAAGACGACCCCACGCATCCCAAACACCTGCTGACGGTGCGCGGAGTCGGCTACCGCTTCATGGTGCCGTCTCAGCAATGAGAAAGCATGGGCGCCGCGATGCTTGGCTGAGATTCGATCGGCATTAACGCGTGCCGCTTGAACTCCGCAGTGGCGGTCCGGAACCAGCACTTATGGAAGCGCACGGCAGCCTGGCCGTCCTGGGCGCGCACGATGACGCCGCCGGCCACCAGCGTCAAATGCACTTTTTCATCAAGCAGCACAGGCCATCCGATCCGCAATTCAATCCGCTGGCCGGGCTTGACTATGTGGCTGATCGTGAACAGCGCGCCGCCTTTCCCGATGTTCAACACCCGCCCCCAGCCGGAACCTTCGGCCGAGCGGTAGTGCAGTGGCAGCGGCATTGGAAAGCGTGCGCTTTGGCGGTTCTCACCCGGAGGCTTTGGGGCAGTACGACGTGGTCGATAGGCAGGCATGCGGCGCAGGAGGAGCAATCCGCCTGCCACCCTACCGCCTGACCAGGTACACCGCCACTTCGGCCCGTAAGTTAGGCAGTGCGGTAACGCGGTGCCGGCCTTCCAAAAAGTACCGCCGCTCGACCACCAGACTTTCCTGCCGCGCGAGTTGCTCGAAATCCTCGACCGTCAGGATGTGAATGTTCGGCGACTCGTACCACTCATAAGGGAACAGATCCGTCTTCGGCGCACGTCCGCTGCTGAGCATTGACAAGCGCACGCGCCAATGGCCGAAATTCGGAAATGCGACGATCGCGCGCCGCCCCACGCGCAGCATCTCGCGCAAGACCTGCTGCGGCCGGTGTGTCTCCTGCAGCGTCTGGCTCAGGATGATGTAGTCGAAGACCTGATCCGGATAATCCGCCAGCCCCTCGTCGATATCACCCTGGTAGACAGAAACGCCGCGGGCGATGGCGCGCTGCACTTTGGCGCCTAAAATCTCGACGCCGCGCGCGTCCACGCCTTTGTTCTCGGCTAGCCATTGCAGCAGTTCGCCCTCGCCGCAACCCAGGTCGAGGACCTTGGTGCCCGGTTCGACAATCTCGCCGATGATGGCATAATCGCTGCGCCCCAGCAACTCACCGACGAACGGCTTATGGCCCGAAGACGTAGCCGCGGTCATCCGGCCGCCTTCTCATAGGTGCTGGCCAGGAACCCGCGCACCAGCTCGGTCTGCTCGCCGACATCCACCAGGAACGCATCGTGTCCGTAGTTCGAAGGCAACTCGCAATAAGCCACGTCCACGTTGCGGCTGCGCAGGGCGCGCACGATCTCCTGCGATTGGTAGCTCGGATAAAGCCAGTCGGAGCTGAAGCTGATCACCAGAAAGCGCGCCGTGGTGCACTCGAGCGCCGCCGCGAGCGACCCCGTGCCGTTGGACAGGTCGAAGTAATCCATGGCCTTGGTGATGTAGAGATACGAATTGGCGTCGAAGCGGTTCACAAACTCGTTACCGCGGTAGCGCAGGTAACTCTCCACTTCGAAATCCACGTCGAAATCGTAGCCAAAGCTGTTCTTGCCCCGCAGCCGCCGCCCGAACTTCTCGCGCATGGAGTCGTCGCTCATGTAGGTGATGTGGCCGACCATGCGCGCCACCGCCAGCCCGCGCGCCGGCGGATTGCCGTCGTAATAATTGCCGTCGCGCCAGTCGGGATCGGCGATGATGGCTTGCCGCCCGACCTCGTTGAAGGCGATCTGCTGTGCGCTGTGCCGCGCCGTGGTGGCGACCGGGATAGCGGAGACGACGGACTCCGGATACGAGACCGCCCATTCGAGCGCCTGCATCCCACCCATCGACCCGCCCGACACGCTCAGCAGCCGCGCGATGCCCAGGCGGTCGATCAGCATTTTCTGCAGCCGCACCATGTCCCGCACCGTGATCACCGGGAACGCCATCGCGTAAGGGCAGCCCGTAGCCGGATTGATCGACGCGGGACCCGTGGTGCCGCGGCATCCGCCCAGAATATTCGAGCAAATCACGAAGTATCTGTTGGTGTCGAACGCCTTCCCGGGGCCGATCATATTGTCCCACCAGCCTGGCTTGCCGGTCTCCGGACTCACCCCGGCCGCGTGCGCGTCGCCCGAAAAGGCGTGCAGGATGAGGATGGCGTTGCTCTTCGCGGCGTTCAGGGTGCCGTAAGTCTCGTAGGCCACATCGACCGGCGCGAGCGTAGCGCCGCCATCGAGAGAGATCGAGTCGAAGCGGTCAACATGGGCCTCCACTATCATGGCGGGAACTTTCATGATAGCAACTACGGCTTAAACGTCGGCAGCGACGTCGCAATCTGAAATCGTAGCCTGCCGTGCGCCTCGCGCAGGGCCCGCTCCACGCTTGCCGGATCGCCGCCGCGCGCGAAGATGAATCCCAGATACGCCGCGCCTTCCGGCAAGGGCACCAGCGTCTGCCCAACCTTCGCCGTGATGATGACGTCGTCGACGCCCTCAACCGCGCGCGCTTCATCCACACCTGCGACATCCTCGTACACACCGCCCCGCGGAATCGGAATCATCATCACGCCGGAGGCCGCGTCCGCCAGTTGCAGCGCCGAAACATCCTCGCCGATCGCATGCCGCAGCAGCAGTTCCTCAAGCGGCATGCCATCGTCGAAGCGCAGCGCCCGCGCGCACAGCCCGCCGATCGGGCGGGCCGCGACTTCCAGCATCCAAACGCCGCTATCGTTCATGCGCAACTCGGCGTGGAATGGCCCGTGATTGAGGCCCAGCGCGCCCACCGCCGCCGCGACGGCCTCGCGCATCTGCCGCTGCGCCGCCAGGCTCTCCCGCGATGGCGTCACGTAAATCGTCTCCTCGAAGAAGGGTCCTTCCAGCGGGTCGGGCTTATCGAAGATCGCCAGAAAACGCACGGCGCCGTGCGTGACAATGCCCTCCACCGCGAACTCGCGCCCCGGAATATATGCTTCCACCTGCAGCGATTCGTCGCCGTGCCCCAGCATCGCCTGAATGCGCCGGAACGCCCCGACAAATTCGCGCGCATCGTTGGCCCGGATCACGCCGCGGCTGGCCGAAAGTCCCAGCGGCTTCAGCACGCACGGATACGGCGCACGCTCGGCGGCAGCCTCCGGCCCAGCGGCGAGCGGCACGCGAAAGAACTCCGGCACGGGCAAACCGGCCGCCTGGAATAGCCGCCGCGCCAGATTCTTGTCATGGCAAGCGCGCGCCGCGGCCGGCGGGTGAAACCGAATCCCCAACGCGGCAGCCGCCTCGGCCGCCAGCACCGCGGGCGCATCGCCCACCGCCGCTACGCCATCGAACTGCAAACCGCACAGCGCCGCGAGCGACCCCGCCACATCGTCAAACCGCACCGGAATCGCGCGATCGCCCCACGGATCGTCAAGCACGTGACAGCGGTCCGTCGCCAGCGTGACGTCAATGCCCAACCGTCGCGCGGCTTCGGCAAACAGGCGGATCTGGTAACCAGTGGTCGCCGCGAAGAACAGCAGCCGCGGCACGCTCAATCCTCTTTGTGGAACGATTCCATGGTGCGCGGATTGTAGGCCCAGTGGAATTCGAGTTCGTACGCAAGCGAGCGCGCCAGCCCATCCAGATCCGGAAACAGCGTGGCGTAGGTGATGTTCATGCGGTACAACTCGCGCAGGCCGTTTTCGCGCACCTTGCCTGCCGGCAGGATGAACTTGGCCATCATGTTTTTCGGATCGGGATACTTGCGCACGATTTCCTCCATGGGCCGGTCGAGCACGCCGGGCAGCACGAACGTGCCCGACTGCGCGATCAAGCGGCGATTCATGAGGTCCGGCTCGCCCAGCCAGATGAACTCGCGATTGCCTTTCAGGAAGTAACGCGCGAAATTGCCCTCGCAGCGAGGGTCCATGGCCTGCGAAGTCACCGCGCCTTTCTGCGACTTGGGTGAGCGGCGGATGCCGCCCGCGCTAATGTGCGCCGGATTGATGGCCCATACGGCGGCATCGCCGGTGGCGCGTTCCAGCGCGAAAAACGCCGCCACATACGGCGACCAGGTGAAGTCGAGCAAGCGCGTAGGCGCGCCGTGATGCTGCATCAGCGCCAGCCACTGGAAATCGTCGCCGGGCGCAGGCGGTTGCGCCAGGAACTGGTTGGCCTTGCGTTTGAACACGCGCAGGATGCGGCCTTCCTGCTGCGGCCACGCGCGCGGATCGATGGAAAAGCTGCGGAAGTAGCGCGAAAGCGCGCTCGCCAGGGTCCAGTTCTCTTTGCGATGCCCGCGAAACGCCCAGTTGGAATACGGCGAACCGCTGATGATTTTCAAGAAATCATCCCACGATTTCAGCCGGTATTGTTTGTAGATCGGCTCGCTGGCGGGCTTCATCGTCCGTAAATGAAGCGGCTGCGGCGCGGGTCGGCGCCGCCGTGCAGCACGCCGTCGGCGGAGATGCGAATCGCGGTCGGCGCCGAGAGATTCGCCCAATCCCCCACTACGGTGACCCGGTGGCCCATGGCGATCAGCTTATCGATGGTGACCTGTGGAATCCGGCGTTCCACGTTGAGCTTGCCGGGCAGAAATTCGTGGTAATCGAACGACGCGTACATATGCGCGCTGTCGAAGCGCGGCGATTCGATGGCCTCCTGCGGCGACATGTTGAACTCGACCATATTCAGGAACACCTGCAATAGCGTCTGATCCTGCAGATCGCCGCCGGGCGTAGACATCGCCAGGAACGGCTTGCCGTCCTTCAGCACGATGGTCGGACTCAGCGTCACGCGCGGCCGCTTGCCCGGCGCGAGCTCATTCGGATGGCCCGGAATCAGTACGAACGTCTGCATGCGTTCGCTCATCGCCAAGCCCGTATCGCCCGCGATCACCGAAGGGAGCCAGCCGCCGCTGGGCGTTGCGGAAAACATGTTGCGCTCGCGATCGACTACATTCACGCACGTCGTATCGCGCGCGGCGATCGTGGATTCGGCCTGCGTCTTAGGCATCGGCAACGTGGGTGCGAATGATCCGGGCCGGGCTTCGAGCGACGCATGGTCCAGATCGATCAGCTTGCGCCGCTCCGCCGCGTATTCCTTTGACAACAGCGTCTCTTCTGGAATCTTCGAGAATTTCGGATCGCCATAGAATCGGTCGCGATCGGCGAACGCCAGCTTGATCGCTTCCACCAGCGTGTGAATGTACGCCGGACTGTTGTGCCCCATGGCGTGCAGATCGAAGCCCTCGAGGATATTCAGGGTTTCGATCATCACCGGACCTTGCGACCAGAATCCCGGCTTGAAGATCTCGTACCCGCGGTAAGTGCCGACGCGCGGTTTGTCGACCTCGGCATGGAAGTTGGCCATATCGTCGTAGGTGATCAATCCGCCATTATTCTTGCAGAAGCTGTCGTACTCGTGGGCGATGGGACCTTTGTAGAAATAATCGTGCACGGCTGCGAGCTTGGCGCGCCGGTCGCCTTTGGCTTTGGCTTCCGCTTCCACCAGTGCACGCAGCGTCTTTGCCAAGGCCGGCTCGCGGAAAATCTCGCCGCGCCGCGGCACTCTGCCGCCGGGCAGGAAGAACTCGTGCGAAGTCGGCCACAATTGCAGCAGTGGGAGCGAGCCGCGGATCCAGTCCGCCATCACCTCCGTGATCGGGAATCCGTCGGCATACTCGATCGCAGGCTGGGCCACCTGCGCGAAAGACATGGTGCCGTAGTGTTCGAGGGCCAGCAGCAATCCATCCATGACACCCGGCACCGGCGACGCCAGAATCCCCAGCGTGGGCATCGGCGGCAGATGGCCCGGCTCCTCCCACGGCTCGCGCTGGCGCGATTCGTAGAACTGCACCGTGGCGGCTTTTGGGGCTGTGCCAATACCGCTGATAGCCACCACCGGCTGGCCCGCCATCTTGATCAGAATCGGAACCTCGCCGCCCAAGCCAAAATGATCCAGCTCGGTGACGCCGGCGGCCAGGGTTGTGGCTACGCCGGCATCCACCGCATTACCGCCGGCCTCGAGCATGCGCATGCCGGCATCCACTTCGAAGTTATTCGTCGAGCCGACCATCTCGTGCAAACCGCGCACGGGTGGGAACATGGTCATCTGCGATTGCGCGGGCAGGCAGCTCGCGGCCACACAGAACAAACAGATGGTTTGCGCGAGGCGCCCGGCGTTACGCGCCATAACGGTACATGGCATCCGCGATCGATACACCGCGCACGTCGATGCGCCGCAGATCGGTGCTGCCCACGCCGCGCGCCTCGGCCAGCAGCAGCGTGTTGTCGCAGCGCTCGAAAGGCGCCGTGCCGTGGGCTGCCCGCGGATCGTAACCCATTACCGCAACCCCCACCGCATCCGTCGAGACCGGATTCAGCCCCGCCAGCAGCACGCCCGGCTGTACCCGCCGCACGCCCCTGATCCAGGGTCCTTCGCCGCCCGCAATCGACTCGATGCCGTCGATAATCTGGAGGTCGACCGGCCGCGCCTGCATCAGGTCCGCCACAATGTGCGGTACACGATAGCCGGGCTCGCGGCTCGAGGATGGATCCAGCTCGGAGGGCGCGGATTTGGATGGCTGCCGCCGGCCCGCGTGCATGGTCTTGGCCCGGCCCGACTTAGGATTCTCGTTCGGCTCATCCACGCCGGCATCGTCGCCATAGATCGATGCGGGCAGGTTCCCGAAGCAGTTCTTCATGGAGAGTGTCACGCCACAGGTGGCATGATTCTTCAGCTTGGCCATGCTGACGAAGACATCGGTATCGTGGTAAGCGTGATTCAAATCGTATGCCGGGAAAAGATAGCCGCCGCCCGGCACGTTGAACCGCACATACTTCTTCCCTTTGCCCAGCGCGTTGGTGTTTTCGAATTCCACCCCCGGCGCTGCGGCCAACAACTGGCGCACATTCCAGCCGGAATCGAGCAGGTAGTCTTCGAGCGGCCCGGCGGTAGCCCACGCGCTCTCGACGAACCGGATGCGTCGCGCGCCCGCCTGGCCCATCAGGTGTGCCGTCGCGCCCACCAGTTTCGGATGCACGTAATGCGTCATGCCCGGCGCGCGGCCCTCCACGCGCAGCCCCGGACTGCCGGTCATATTCAGCTTGATGGTTACGGTTTTGCCGCGTACGATGCGATCGAGGCCCCCGAGCTGGTCGAACATGGTAGCCAGCTTGGCGGTGACGTCTTCGTCGTACGAAGCGCATTTGGCGATGGCCACGGGTGCGGCCGGTGCATTCGGCGCGGCTTTGAGAAGCGGGGCCGCACTAATCAGCGCAATCCATTCTCTCCGAGTCATTCTTCTAGTCTAAACGTACCGCGGCACATGTGGAAACCCGGCTGATATCCACGCCGGTTCCGCCTTCGTCGGTGGTATAGACTTCGAGATCTTTTTCCACGCCCCCCGGCGCGATCAGGCGCGCGTGCTTGAACGTTCCCAGCACCTGCACGTCGATGTCGTCAATCGGATAGGCGGAATAGTTCACCAGCTCCACGATGACCTCTTTGCCGTCCGGCGTAGCCGCCACGTTCGACAGCATCGAGGCTACGTTGAACAGGCGGGCGCCGAGATTCTTGCGGCCGGTCATGGTCTGCACGTCGTGCCAGATGTCATTCAACCGGTCGAGCTCGGCTTTGTCGAGCGTGATCTGGCCCGCTCCCATTGCCGATTGCCCTTTCCATCCAGGCGGCGCCGTGAGTACCGTATTCCCTGCCCGGGCGAAGTTTTTCAGAATGTCCAGTTGCGCGGGCGTAAGCGCCGCGGCGTCCACGTCCACCGCCATGGTCGCGCCGTGCAGAGCATCGGCCGTGAGCCGCTGTCCGGGAATCGCGCGCAACGGCGTCTGCTTGGCCGCGATCATGTCCAGGATTCCGCCCGAAAGCAACGCGTCGTCACGATCCTGCACTACGGCCAGCCGGCCGTACGATGGCAAGTCGCGCCATTCCGAGTGCCCCTCGAAAAACTCCAGCACCTGCATCATGGCGCGCCAATCTTTGAGCGCCCCGGCATCGCCGTGCATCAGGCGCGCGGAAAAATCGCGATCGAGCGCCAGTATCCAGCGCGCGCCCGCCAGTTCCGCATCGCTGATGGCTTGCATGTAGCGCTCACCGGTGATCACGCTGTGCGCGGGCGGCAAATAGCCCAGCCAGACTGACGCGGGCCCCCAGGCGCGAATTGAACGGACGAAGCCAGTGTTCGTGTCGATCCAGGGCGAGCCGGACGGTGCGGCCTTGGCGGCGCCATTATCCATCACCTCGATGCCCGGCCAGACTCCCTGATAAGTGCCTACAATCGGATCGGATCCGCCCAGCGGCATCTGCGCGCGCGAGGTGAGTTCCACCACGATGGCGTGCGTGTCGGCCAGCCCGTCGCGCACACGCATGGCCGTGCCCTTCGGAAAATCGCCTTCCAGCACGACGCCCCGCATACCCGCATGAACCGCCTGGCGCGCCGGATCGGCGGGGTCCGGGCCGGGCCTCAGCACCAGCAGCGTCGCCACATGGCGGCCGGCCGCCTGCTTTACGAACTCGGGTGTGTAGGTTTCAACCAGCAGGCAGTTGATCGGCGTGCCAGCGATCAGATCGAGCGATTGCGGATTCGATCCGTCCCATCGCGCGGGCACCCACGAAGAAGGCGGCGCGGCGGCTGACGGCTCTAGTCCGGCTTGCGCCAGCATCGCCAGAAACTGCCGGCGCGTGCGCATGTCGATAGCTTCCGCCACCAACTTGCCGTCGCGCCCATACACAAAGCTTTTCGGAATGCCCTCCACCTGGAAAAGATCGTTCACCTTGCGCCCAGGATCGAGCAGAATCGGGTAACTGATGTGGTGTTCGGCGATGAACGGCTGCACCTTGGCAACCTCTTCATCCGAGATCGCCAGGATCACCAGCCCTTGCGGCGCGAACTCGTGATACAGCGCGTCCAGGTCGGGCATCTCCTTCCGGCACGGCGGGCACCAGGTGGCCCAGAAATTCACCAGCACGACCTTGCCGCGCAGATCGCGCAGCGTCCACCGCTTGCCGGCCAGGTCCGTCAGCGTGAAGTTCGCGTCCTGGCGGATTTTGTCCGCTGCCTCGAGCTTCACCATGGCGGCCGCAAATTGCGGATCGTCGCAGGCCACCTGCACATGCTCGTAGCGCACCAGTTGCGCCAGCGTCACATATGGCATCGCGGGCTGACCTTTATCTCGCGGGACCGGTTGCTCGCGCGACGCCTCCGCCAGCGTGGTGGCCACTTCCTGCAGAGTATCCGCGCCGGGATCGCCCTCGGTTACCAGGTTCGACAGCCCGTCCGCGAGCGTTTCTTTATGCGGGCCGGCGGGCAGCGCGCGAATCTCCATAGCCAATTGCCTGGTCACTTTCGCGCGCTCATCGTCCGGCATGCTGCGCAGCTTGTGCATCTGCTCAACCAGCGGCTTCTCGCGGTCGCTCCATTCGATCTTGTGCTGCTGCGCGCCGAGCGCCGCGGCGCCGAAAAGCGACAGAATTGCGATTCCAGCAAGTCTTCCCATGACGGCTCCAAGTTTAGGGCACGATCAAAGATGACGCGCGCGGGCTCTCCGTCAGATCTTCCGACTCGCCGAAGAAGCTACGCAGAAAATCCAGGAATGCCCGCCCGCGCGGACGCCCGTTGTTTCGATCGAGTTCCAACCGCTGCAGAAAAGCCAGGATCACTAGCACGTCGACGTCCCGTGTGCGCGCCATGCCGCCATCCTTCCGCTCGTCCTGGCGAAATTCCTCCATGCTCGCCTGGAACGCGGTGCAAATCTGGGCTGCCAGGGCGTTTACCGGCCGGGTCTCATAATATACGCCGCTTTCGAGCGTGCGATAGGTGCGAATCAGCGCATCGAAGGCGTCGCGCACGTCGCTGTCCACCGCGCCCGGCGTGTCCAGGGCCGCGCTCAGCACACTCCGTGCCGTAGCCGCCAATAGCACTTCGTGCTCTTCCAGAAATTCCTCTTTGACGCGGATATCCTGGTTGGGAAACTGTTCGGGATTCGCCGGCGTCAAATGTTCGTGCTTGTGCGCCTCCTGCAGATATTCGCAGTCGAGCGGGCAATCCACCGTCACCTCGCGCTGATCTCCGCAGCACAGTGTGCAGATATCGCCGTGCACGCCGGGACAGTAGCGGCGTGGCTTCCGGACATGGCAAATTGCGCAAGACATTCCTCTAGTATAGAAGGAGAGCGCTTATGAATCGAACGAATCTCTTCTTCAAAGTGGTGATCGAGCACGACGCGGAGGAGCCACCCGAACGCCTGGGCAACGAGATTTGCCGCCGGATCACAAAGATCTACGGCGTGCAGTCGGCCGAACTGGCCAGCTTCACACCTGTCGAGGAGTAAGCGTGCGGGCTCGATTGCAACTTATCGCCGCGCTGTTGCCGGCGCTACTCTGCGAAGGTCCCGCGCGCATCGCCGCACAGGATCAGCCCACCTTCACCACCGAAGTGAAAGTGGTGAACGTGCTGGCCACGGTGCGCACCAAGAAAGGCGCTTTGGTCCGCGACCTGACGAAAGACGATTTCGCCATCTCGGAAAACGGCCGCCCGCAGACCATTCGCTACTTCTCGAGCGAGACCGGCCTGCCGCTGACGATCGGCTTGATGATCGATACCAGCACCAGCCAGCGGCTGGTAGTCGAGGAGGAGCGCGGCGCCTGCTATCGCTTCCTGGACGATGTGCTGCGCGAGATTAAGGACAAAGTGTTCGTGATGCAGTTTGACTTGTCGCCGATCTTACGCCAAGGCTTAACCTCGTCGCTGCGCGTCCTGAACGACGCCCTGCAGCGTGTAGACACGCCCAGCCGCAACGACCTGATGAGCCAGACCGGCGGCGGCACCATGCTGTACGACGCGGTGCTGAAGGCCTCCAACGAAATCATGAAGACCCAGACCGGACGCAAGGCCCTGATCCTGCTGACCGACGGTGTGGATACCGGCAGCGCCGCCACGATCGCCGACGCCATCGAGGCCACCGAGCGCGCCGATACCCTGATCTACTCGATCCTGTTCGAGGGCGAGTACGGCTTCTTCGGCAGCGGCGGCAACGGCCGCGGGGTCCTCATGCGCATGGCCCGCGACACCGGCGGCGGTTTTTTTGAAGTGTCGAAGAAGACTTCCCTGGACGCAATCTTCAGCCAGCTTCAGGAAGAACTGCGCAGCCAGTATAACATCGGCTATGTATCCGACCAGCCGGTGAGTATCTCGGAATTCCGTAAGCTACAACTGACTGTAAGGCGAAAAGGACTGGTGGTTCAGGCGCGCGACCGCTACTGGGCTCAACGCTAAGAAACTTCGGGATAGTGAAGGCCAGTCCGGCACTCACGGCACTGTCGGGATGATTTAACGGGTTGCAACCGGCTGTCCCGCTTGAGACGGTCGAGTTCGTCTTCCAGTAAGACGATGTTATCTTTAGTAACTTGCCCTCGTTAACCCGGAACGTTATCCATCCCCGGAGTACCTTTGCGAACTTGCCGATCTGTTTGTCATCGCGTTATCACATTTAAGGGAGCCTGAGGAATGCCGGAAAAGAGGCGGGAACCGCGCCGCTATACTAACGCGATGTTCGCCGTGCTGTGGCACGATGCGCGCGGCCAAAGCCATTCGCTGCGCGTGAAGGGCTTGAATGTCTCGAAGTCCGGCATGCGCATCGAATCTCCGGAAGAGTTCACTCCGGGCGAGCCAGTCAGCATTCAGGCCGAGCGGCACGACCTCACCGGCCGCGCCACAGTCCGTAATTGCACGCCCCGCGGCGCGGGATTCGTCGTCGGACTCGAGTTCTCCGAAGAGACCAAGCGCAGCGTGCGCCTGCCGCTGGCGGACTCGGTGGATTACTACGAAGCCCTGCAGGTGAGCCAGAACGCCGAGCCCGAGACCATCCACCGCGTCTACCGCATTATGGCCGCGCGCTTCCATCCGGACAATCCGCAGAGCGGCGACCCTGAGCGCTTTTTGCTGCTGAATGAAGCCTACGAGATGCTTTCCGACGCGGACCGGCGCGCCAGTTACGACGCAGCCCGCCGCGTGGCCGAGGGCCAACCGCTGCCCGCTTTCGAGCTGAAGGAATTCGTGGATGGCATTGAGGGCGAGCAGAACCGCCGCCTGGGTATTCTCTGCCTGCTCTATAACCGGCGGCGTTGCGATATGGACCACCCCGGTCTTTCCGTGTTAGAGCTGGAAAAGCTGATGTCCTTCCCGCGTGAATATATCTCGTTTGCGGTCTGGTATCTGAAAGACAAAGGCTACCTGCGCGTCGGAGACAACTCGGATTGTGTCCTGACCGCGGAAGGCGCCGACTTTGTAGAGACTAATTCGCCCCGGCACGCAGTATTACACAAGTTACTCAGAGCGTAGACGGGAGCTAGTTCGGAAAGCGTTTCTTTTACCAGCCTGCGAGACAACCGGAAACAGAGGGCCGCGCCGGGCCACGGGCCGGAGTCACGATTCGCGGCACGGTGACTCACGGAAGGCTGCTATACTTGCCTCCGATGTTAAAAGCCATGCTGGTGGCCGGGTTGGGACGCACCGGCTCCACTGCCCTGATGACGCTGTTAGCTACTGCCCCGCGCATGTTCGTGGATCGCGTCTTTCCCTTCGAAAATCGTTACCTCACTTATCTTGCCAAGCTGGCGGTATTACTCGAGCGCCAGGCGGCGAGCCCCAAAGTTACCGGCCAGCAACTTTACGATTTCGCGAACAATGATTTCGGCTCTTATCCCTGGCAACCAGCCGGCGTGCGGCTGCCGGCCAATCAGTGGTTGCACAGCTTCTGGGAGACCTTCAGCGTGCGTGCAGCCGAGCTACTGCCGGGCGCGGAGTTCTATGCGGAGAAGGTTCCCGCCTGGCTGCCCGCCCGGGCGCGTGAGACAATTCCCGTTTCTACTATTTATTTGTTCCGTGACCCTAGAGATATTTATCTCTCATCGAACGCGTTCATGCGGCGGCGGGGCACGCCCGGATTCGGCCGCTCCAGATCCGATACGGAGCTCGATTATGCGCGAACAGTTGCTCACGGATTTTGGAGTTACTTTGAAAATTACTTCATGGACAGGCAGCGGCCGGACTGCCTGTTAGTGAACTATCCGGAGATGGTAGTCGATTCCAACTCTCTCCCGATGCGCTTACAGCGGGAGTTAGGATTCGATTGTCATTGGGAAAGTACGCCGGCACACGAGGCTCATCGCACCGCGCCGGACTGGCAATCGTCTTTGGGCCGCTGGTCGCGTGAGCCACTGCCCGCCGAGGCCGGTCATTTCCTGCGGAAGTATCTGCACGCTCCCATGGTCCACCTTGGCTACACTGAAGGGCACGCGCCGGCGGTGCCACTCAAGGTTGAGTTTCGATCCGGCGCATTCGATCCGGCGCGCCTCGGCCGCTCCCCGGAAGGGCAGATTCTATTAGGGGAGGATGCCCTAGACGTGATCGTCACTTCGAGTGGCCATGGAATGGTCCTGCCGCTCCCGCCGTTCGATGCCCGGCCTGTAAGAGAGATCTGGGTGTCGCTAAGCGGCAATGCAGGCGACGTGTGCTCCGTTTATTGGCGGAGCCGTACCGAGGGTTTTTCCGAAGAACGCAGCCTGCACGTGGATTACTGCGGCGGTCCGCATTGGCAGGTGCTCCGTTTTCCCGTCGCGAAGCACCGCCGCTGGAAAGGCGCGGTCGCCGAGTTGCGCTTGGATCCGTTCCATCGGAGAAGCGGGCCGGCGGACGTTCCGGAGCGAGGTTCCTTGCGCTGGGTTACATTGATCGATTAAATAACCGCTCACCAGGGCCGCATTTGCGCAATCCGCTACAGCGGTTGCAAACGCCGGAATTGACTACTTCTCCAGTAACTCCGATACAGGGCCATCCACATCCTCGATTCGCACCTTCAGATTCTTACGCGCGTCCAGTTTATCGATTGGGATTTCGAATCGCACCGCAATCATGCGGTCCTCGGTCTGGCGGCCTGGAATCTTGTCCCGCGGGATCAATGACGAATTATATTTCTGACCCAGCACCGGATAGTATTCGAAGATGCGCTTGGCATCCACTTCCGGCACCGGCGTGCTGGTGTACTCCTGACCGTCTGCGCCGGTCGCGGTGACGTCCACGCTGCGCACCACAAACGGATAATCCGATGGGTTTGCAAAACGGAAATCGACTACCGCCAGCGAGGCGTTGTCCTGCATCCCCATGGTGCGGACCTTCAGAATCTTGCCCTTCAACTCGACATGCGCGCCGCGCTGCATATAAAGAATGCCTGCGACCGCGATCGCGATAACAACCATCCCGATACCGAAGGTCATCAGGAACGTTCTGCTCAGGATCGTGGGGCGGTCACCTGGCTCATAGCCGGCCATATAGGAGCATAATAGCAACCATGCAGTGGACCGCGCCTCCACCCGGAGAGTACTAGGGCTTGATTTGGCCGTGAGAACCCTGGATACTAGACAAGCGCGATGTTGGACTTGCTCAAAGAGATCGTCAAGCAACCATACTGGGTAGCGCTGTTAGTTGTTGGCGCAATTCTGACAGCGGTGCCATGCGTAAACTACGATAAGGGGCATTTCACAACGCATCCACCAACGACCGTCGTCTTGGTGGTAACGGGTGCACTCCTCTTGTTCCTCTCGGCGGCTGCCTTCGTGCTAGATTTCGTGCAACAGCGGAAACTGAACATTGGGGATGCCGGCTCCGGACTCGACCTGACCCGTGTCCGCGACGACAATGGGGTTCTATGGACAAAGGTTGGCGGTTGCGAGATTCGAGTTGTCCAAGGACGGCTGGAAGACCCTAGTAACGCTGGGGCCGCGCTCGTTCTACCTTGCAACGAGTACTTCGACGACCGTTGCGTCGACGACACAAGGAGTGCACTCGGTGCGTACGTGAATAAGGTCTTCGCAGGCCAAGTCAGCGAATTCGCGAGGCTCGTCGGCGCGGAGTGCCGAGTGAAGTTTGGACCTGGAATTCGGCGCCAAAAGACCAGCCACGAGAGCGCCGAGAGTTTCGGTCCAGGCCGATGTTTGTTCATACTCCAGCCTCTGGGCCGAACGGCGCCGCTCGCTCTGGTCTCCACAACGACGCAGCGGGCTGGCGAGGGATTATCTGCGCGCATCTCTTATCTTTTCGAAGCAATGCGAGAATTGGTTGCCCATCTGGCAGATGCTCGCCTCAATGAGGTTGCAATGCCAGTTCTGGGAGCCGGTCATGGCGGGATTGACCCGCCGCTGGCGTTGGTCGGCCTGCTCTTGGCTACTGCCGAGGCGGCCCGGTATGGGCAAGGGGCACAGCGCCTGAGGCGAGTGAGCATCGTCGTATTTCAAAAAGATGCAAATAGCGCACCGGAAGTCGATCCCGTAGTTGTCCGTCGGGCCCTCGCACTCATCGGTTCGGGAGACTAATTCGGCATGGCAAGAGCACAGGAGAGCGATCCGGTCGATCCTTACAATCTTCAGCGGTTTGTCGCCGCACAGAATCCGGTCTACGATCAGGTGCGTCGAGAACTGCGGGAGGGTCTAAAAAGAGGACACTGGATGTGGTTTATCTTTCCTCAGGTTAAAGGTCTGGGGCACAGCGAAATGGCGTTGATATTTGGCATCGCCTCGCTGGACGAGGCTAAGGCATACCTCTCGCACGCCATTCTGGGTCCACGGCTACTAGAGTGTACGCAGCTGGTGATGCGTGTTGAAGAGCGTACGGTTCAACAGATTTTTGGCGATCCCGATGAGCTGAAATTTCGGTCCTGCATGACACTCTTTGCGCACGCTGCCACGGAAAACACTATCTTCAAAAGTGCTTTACGGAAATACTGTGGAAACGAATTTGATCAACTTACTGTGCACCGCCTGAGGCCGGGCGTTGAGAGTTCTGAAATCTGAGACGGAGAGCCTCCCGATACCCGGTCCGAATGCTAGCATGAGCGTGATGCCGCTCGGCGACCTCACCAAACAACTCGCCGCGGAAGCCATCCGCAGCGCTACCGCGCCCAAGCCCACACCCCCGCCCCAACCGGAGACGCTCGGCGCCACCATTCTGGCCCAAGTCCAAGCCATGCAGAAGGCCATCAAAGAAGACGAGGAGCTGCTGGTTCTGTTCCGCATCGGCGCTGATACCGTGCGCGTCATCGAGTTCTTCTTTCCTTCCTGGAAGGTCGCCCTGCTTACCTGTCAGGAACGCGGAGGCGTCTCGCGCATTGTCACGCCGGTCGACTTACTCCAGCTAACCTGCCGGGTGGTGAAGATCCAGCCGCCCGCCACACCCTTACGAGTTAAATTTGTCACCCCGAAAACATAGCTCCACTAGCGGTTGTTAAACTGTTTTGGTGATCCCCGAAAAGCTTTCTCTGCTCCAGCCGCCCGCGCGCCTGCTGTTGGGACCGGGTCCCAGCATGGTGGCCCCGCGAGTCTACGAGGCCATGCGGCAGCCCATTGTCGGGCACCTCGATCCTTACTTTTTCGAAGTCGTGGAGGACGTCCGGACGCTGCTTGGCTATGCCTTCTCAACGGCCAACGAGTTCAACATCGCCATCTCCGGCACCGGCACCAGCGGCATGGAAACCGCGGTCGCGAATCTCGTCGAGCCCGGCACCAAGTTCGCCGTGTTTTCGAACGGCTACTTCTGCGACCGCCAGGCCGACATCGCGCGCCGCCACGGAGCCGAGGTCGTGAGCCTGGAGAAGCCCTGGGGCGAGGTATTCGACGATCAGGAGGCGCGCGACTTCATTCGCCGCGAACGCCCACGCGTGGTTTCTTACGTCCAGGCTGAGACTTCCACAGGCGTGTATCAGCCGGGCAAGGCGATCTGCGAAGCAGCCCATGAGGCGGGCGCACTGGTGATCGCCGATTGCGTCACCTCGCTCGGCGGCATGCCCGTGCTGGTAGATGAAACCGGCATCGACATCGCCTACAGTTGCTCGCAAAAAGGTTTGGGCTGCCCGCCCGGCCTCTCGCCGATCACCGTGTCGCCCCGCGCGTGGGAGCGCATCTCAAAGCGCACCGCGCTGCTCGATACCTTCTACCTGGATCTGCGCCTGCTCTCCGGCTTTTACCGCGAGCGCAAGTATCACCATACGGCCTCCGCGACCATGTTTTACGCGCTGCGCGAATCGCTCGCCATCGTCCGCGAGGAAGGCATCGAGAACCGCTGGGAGCGCCATCGCCGCAACCATGAGGCCTTCGTCGCCGGCGCCGAAGCCATGGGCCTACACATGCATGTCGCCGCCGGCCACCGTCTTTGGACTCTCCACACGCCGCGCGTCCCCGCAGGCGTTGACGACGCCAAGGTGCGCCAGCGCCTGCTTAACGAACTCGGCATCGAAATCGCCGGCGGCTTCGGCCAATTGGCCGGCAAGGTGTTTCGCATCGGATTGATGGGCTACTCGTCCACGCCTGAAAACGTCGCGACGATTCTGGATGCTCTAAAGAGAACCATGTCATGAAGACCAAGCTGTTCCCCGTTTTGCTGGCCGCTGCGGCGTGGTGCCAGCAGCCTGCGCCGCCTGCCTGGACCCCCGAAATCTCCATGCAGGTGCGCACCGTCGGCGATGTAGTGCCGTCGCCGAACGCCAAGCTGGTGGCCTACACCGAGAGCCGCGCAGTCATCGAGACCGAAAAAAGCGACGTCGATACCCAGATCTTTCTGGCCGCAGCCGATGGCACGCGCCGTGTCCAACTGACCCGCGGCGAAAAGAGCGCCAGTTCGCCCGAATTCTCGCCCGATGGCCGCTATGTCTACTTCTCGTCCGGCCGCAGCGGCAAGCCCAATCTCTGGCGCATCCCCGTCGACGGCGGCGAGGCTGAAATGCTCACGGATTGGAAGGGCGAAATCGGTCGCTTTCATATTTCGCCGGATGGCCGGTGGGTCGCGTTCGCCGGCATGGAGCCGCGCGCGGACGAAGAGCAGGCCAAAAAAGAGAAGCGCGATTTTCGCGTCATCGGCCAGAACCCGCACAATCATGCCCTCTGGATCATTCCCGCCGAAGCCGATGCGCAGGGCAAACGCGCCGCACGCCAACTCGGCGACATTCCAGGCCACGTGCAGGATTTTGCCTGGTCGCCCGATTCGCGTTTTATTGCCGCGACGCACACACCCACTCCCAAGGCCGATGATTGGACCAAGGCCGACATCTCCGAGGTCAACGTGACCACCGGAGCCGCGCGTCCCGTCGCGGCCACCGCCGCCGCGGAGCGCGACGCGTTTTACTCGCCTGACGGCCGCTACCTGGCTTACGTCCGCTCCACAGATCCGGCGCGCTGGGCCGGCATGGACCGCATCGTCCTGCTGACGCGCGCCACCGGCCAAACGCGCGAACTGGCTCCTACCTTCGATGAGCAGCCCGTTTTGATGGGCTGGTTGGGCGATTCGTCGCATCTGATTTTCACCGAATACCGCGGCTTCACGCGCGTCGTCTACAGCATGCCGCTGGATGGTCCGCCGCAACCCATCTATCAGCCGGAACAAGGTATGCTGTCACCTGGTCACGAGAACGCCTCCGGCACCGCCATTGGCTTCGAACGGGAGAGTTGGGATCAGGCGCCCGAGGCTTATATCTTGAATTTGGGCGCGAGCAACCCACAACAGGTCAGCGCGGCCAATGCCGGACTTCCCCATTTACCCATGGGCGAGACCAAGCGCATCACCTGGAAAGCCGCCGACGGCCAGGATATCGACGGCCTGCTGACTTACCCGGTGGGCTACCAGGCTTTCAAGAAATATCCGCTTATCCTGAACATTCACGGTGGACCCGCCGGTGCCTTCCAGGATGCTTTTCTCGGCCGCTGGGGCGTTTATCCGTTGGCCACGTTCGCCGCACGCGGCTACGCCATCCTACGGGTGAATCCGCGCGGATCGAGCGGCTATGGACGCATCTTCCGCTTTGCCAATCTGAACGATTGGGGCGGCAAGGATTACCAGGATCTGATGTCCGGAGTCGATCACGTCATCGCCATGGGCGTGGCCGATCCGGACCGCTTGGCCGTGATGGGCTGGAGTTACGGCGGTTACATGACCAGCTGGGTGATCACGCATACGCACCGCTTTAAGGCTGCGGTGGTAGGCGCGGGAGTCACCGATTTATGGAGTTTCACGGGCACATCCGATATACCCAGCTTTCTGCCCGATTACTTCGGCGGCGAGCCTTGGACTAACTTCGACGGCTATTTTAACCATTCACCTATGGCGTTCGTCAAAGGAGTGACGACGCCCACGCTGATCCTGCATGGTGAAGCCGACGAACGCGTCCCCACGTCGCAGGGATACGAGCTTTACAACGCGCTGAAGCGGCAGGGGGGCACAGCCGAGATGGTGGTCTACCCGCGCACGCCGCACGGACCACGCGAGCCTAAGTTCCTGCTCGATATTATGCAGCGCCACTTAGCGTGGATTAGTAAGTATGTAGGCGGCTAGCATGCCGGACTGGCTAAGTATCCACGAGCCTGTCCTGGTCAACACCATCGGCCATTCGGCCGGCGCGGTGATCTTCGGGATGTTGCTCTATTTCTTCCTGGTGAACCGGCGCCGCGCGGGAGAGGAACGCGGCCGGCTGCCGGTCGTAGCCGCGGCGCTCGCCATGCTGTGGAATATCGGCTCGTTGGTGGCTCTGGCCGAGGGTCCCACCGGTGGCCGGATCACCGGCGCGATCGTAGCTCTCAGTTTCTCCGTCCTGAGCCTGCTGCCCGCCGTGTTGCTGCATATCTCGCTCGAATCGCGGCACCAGGCGGTCTGGATGGGCGGCTATCTACTGAGCGGCATCGCCGTGGCGCTGCACCTGGCCGATTGGCTTAGGCATGCGCCTGGATTGCATTATGACGCCCTGCTGGTGGTTACGCTCGGCTTCGCCGCGCTCACCATTCTGTCGGTCATCCTGGAATGGCGGGAGGCGAACCGCGCGGCGGGCTCGCGCCTGGCTGGCACCATGGCCCTGTTCCTGCTCGCCATCTCGTTCGCGCACTTCGGACCGGCGCATACCCAGATGGCCTGGTCCAAGGAAGCCGCCCTGCACCACGCCGGCCTGCCCCTGGCTTTGCTGGTTCTGCTCCAGGATTACCGTTTCGTGCTGATGGATGCCTTTCTGCGCTTCATCGTGAATGCGACACTGGCGGCCGTCGCGCTGCTGACGGCCATTCGGATTCTGCAGTCGCACCTGCTGGCCGATCACTTGGCGCGCCCTTTCGATGCCGGCATCATCTTCGTCTCGGCCGGCCTGCTGCTGACGCTCTTCGTCTGGCTGCATAATCGCATTCAGCGCTTCGTCACCACCGCCATCTTTCTGCGCGCCAACGTGGATGAGGCCGTGCGCGAACTGCAGGATCTGTCGCTCGCCGCGCGCACCGAACCAGAGTATCTGCGCTGCGCCGCCGAAGTGATTGCCCGCTTTCTACACGCTTCGCGCTTCGAGCTCACCGGCGAAAGCCGCGCGCGCGGCCGCTCGCTTTCTGCGCCCGTCGCCGTGCTCGATTCCACGCACTGGGACGCCCCAACCTGGATGCAGGCTGTACTGCCCGTGCGCTTCTCGCGCGGCGATGCGGCCTACTTGCTGCTCGGGCCGCGCCAGGGCGGCCGCCGCTACTTAAGCGAAGATCTCGGGGTGCTCGCCCGGCTGGGCGCCGTGGTCGCCGAACACATCGAACAACTGCGCAATGCGCAGATGCAGAGCCTGGTCACGCAAGCCGAACTGAAGGCCCTCCAGGCGCAGATCAATCCGCACTTCCTGTTCAACTCGCTCAATACGCTGTACGGCACCATCGACCGTGCCAATGCCGGCGCCCGGCGGCTGGTGCTGAACCTGGCGGACGTCTACCGGTATCTCTTGCGTTCCGAGCGATCGCTGGTTTCCGTCGAAGAGGAGTTGCGTATCGTCCGCGCTTACCTCGAGATCGAAAAGCTGCGCCTGGGTGATAAGCTGCACACCTCGGTCGACGCCGATCCTGCCACGCTGGCCGTCACTATCCCATTGCTTTCCATTCAGCCGCTCGTGGAAAACGCGGTCAAGCACGGCGTGGCGGCACGCGTCGGTGCGGGCTTCGTGCAACTCACCATCCGGCCGGGCCACGAAGGTATCTCGGTTGAGATCTCGAACTCGGGCGAATGCAATCCAGACTCAATGGCCGCATCGTCCGGTATCGGCTTGGCCAACGTGCGGCGCCGCCTGGCGCTCTGCTACGGCGACGAAGCACGCTTCGAAATCCGCACCGCAGGCGGCGTAACCACCGTCGGATTTCTGCTGCCCAACAAGCTCGCGCCGGCGCTGGCGGCCAGCGTGTCGTGAATCTGCCCGCCATGGGACTGCGCACACTAATCGTCGACGATGAACCGGTTGCGCGCCAAGTGCTACGCGAGGAACTGGAATTACTGAGCGGCGTCGAGATAGTTGGCGAAGCGGACAATGGTGCCGCCGCCCTCGCACAGATCGACGGGCAGCATCCGGATCTCGTGCTGCTGGATCTGCAGATGCCTGAAATGGGCGGCTTCGACGTGATCCGCAAAATCAGTCATAGTGCCCATATGCCGGTCATCGTGATCGTGACCGCCTACGATAAATACGCGCTCGAAGCCTTTGAAGCCGGCGCGGTCGACTACCTGCTCAAACCGGTGGGCCAGGAGCGCCTGGCGCAGGCGGTCGATAAGGCCCGGCGGCTCGGCGGCCGCGAAGCAGTGGAGCACCTGGCGCACCTGCAGGAAGTCGCCGACCCGCTGCTCTCCGGCCAGCGCCTGCGCAAGATCGTAGGCAAGGCCGGCCCCGAGTATTTCCTGCTGAATGCCAACGAGATCTACGCGTTTCACGCCGAGGGCGACATCGTCTGGATTACGACCGCGCACAAGAAATACCTGGCCACCCAAACCTTGAAGGCGCTGGAGCAGCGATTGCGGAATTCCAGCTTCCAGCGCATCCATCGCAACGCGCTGGTGAACGTGGACCACATCCGTAAGATGAGCGCCCTCACCAGCCAGCGCTGGCTGGTGACCCTCGCCAACGATCAGGAGTTCATCGTCAGCAAGCGCCAGGCGCACGGCATTCGGCAGCTCTTGAATTGGTAAGCTGCACAAACATCCTTCCGCTGGCGGGATCATTATCATCGGCGTCGTGGTTGTTTGTTTGCCCTTGTATCCGCGCGCCGTAGTCATGTGTACTGAAGGAGAGCACGCATCCGCCACGTAACAGGGCGTAACGGCAAGCGCATGTTCCGCGTGTTGCCGGAATCTGGAAAAAAATCTTGCACCGGCGACAGCTTCTATGATAGTCTGCAAACACTTTGCTTTTTTGGGTTGCTGTCGAAAAGTATTTGGCGACATTTTCGAAAAATGCGCAAACGTTTTGCGGTTAAGTGCGTGGATTACCAGTTAATGTGACTCTCCCCGTGGAGGAGCGTAGATGCCAATCAGTCCGACGTACCCAGGGGTTTACATTCAGGAACTCCCTTCCGGCGTTCACACCATCGCCGGCGCGAGCACATCCAATACAGCCTTCGTGGACTTCTTTTCGCGTGGACCTGTAGGGGTCGCGCAAAGGATCACCAGCTTCACTGATTTTGAGCGGTTTTTCGGCGGCCTGGATAAACGCAGCGAGGCCAGCTACCAGATCATGCAGTATTACCTGAACGGCGGCCAGATTGGATACGTCGTCAGGGTGGTCCCGGAGAGCTCCGTAACCGCCGATGTGGACCTGCGCGAGCCGGATATCGTCATTCCCGGCAGCATCACGCTGGGCGCGAAAGATCAGGCGCAATTCACCGCGACCGTGGACGGCGGCGTCACCTGGAGCGTGAATACGCCCTCTTCAACCGATCCGACGGTGATCGGCTCGATCGACCCGGTGACGGGCCTGTACCAGGCGCCATCCCCTTTGAAGCTTCCCGCTGGTTCGACCAGCATCACCGTGACGGTGGTCGCGCAGGGGAAGAAAGACTGCAGTAGTCATCCGACCGCCACGATCACCCTCAACCCCGTGAGCGTGAGCATCTCGCCCGCGGACGGTATTGCCGGTCCTGGAGAACAGATCCTATTCAAGGCGGCTGTCGCCGGAAGCAGCAACCAGAAGGTCAAGTGGTTCTTGGCGGGCGGCGCGGGTTCCATCGATGCCAACGGCTTGTACACCGCGCCGGCAAGTATCGCGGCGGCGGCCACCGTCACGGTGCACGCCAAAGCTGTGGCCGACGCTAAGGCCGCTGACGCTACCCAGACCCTCAAACTCCAGCCCGTGCACGTCACCGCCGCGCGCGCCAGCATCGCATCGAACCAAAGCGTGCTGCTGACGGCGCACACCGCATCGAGCGTTTTGCCGAGCAGCATTGCGTGGACATTCACCGGGGCTCCTGCCACACCTATAACCGGCCAGACGTATTGCTATAAACCGGCTAAGGACTTCGTGGGCGACATGGAAATCACCGCGACCGCCGGCGATCAGAGCGACAAAAGCACCATCACGGTGGTGCCGCAATATTCGGTGACGATCAATGTAAATCCCTCGGTGCAGCCGGCATCTGACGGTTATCACGTAGAGGTGGGTAATGCTCTCGAGCTTTCCGCAGTTACTGCCGGCGATCCGTCCAATGCGGTGACTTGGTCTGCATCGGCTGGAGTCATCGACGATCAAGGTGTCTATCGCGCGCCGGCGTCGCTACCCAATCCCACCGCGAAACTGGATGTCGTAATTACCGCGGCCAGCTCCAACGATCCTTCCGCTTCGCCGCAGTCCAACACGCTGACCATCCACGTAGATCCGCCGGAGAGCCGCTTCCGCGTGACGGCCTCGAGTCCCGGCGTATGGGGCAACCATCTGCGCGCCCTGGCCATGAAGGGGCGGCTTTATACGGATGCCAATCCGGTATTCACGCTGCTGGTGCAGGAAACTGATGCCTTGGGCAACGTGCTGAACGCCGAAACGTTCAGCGGACTCTCCGCGAGTGCCGATAGCGTAAATTATTGCGTCAGCGTGGTCAACGATGAGTCTTCCCTGGTGCGCCTGGTCGATTTCGGCGGCGACTATCTGATGCCTTACTTGCTGCCCTACAACTCGCCCGACGCCGACGGCGCGTTTCAGATCCTCAGCGGCGGCGAGGATGGCGCCTGGGACGAGACCAACGATGAGTTCGCCACGGCTCTGCGCAACGCTCTTACCGATGACAGTTCGCCGCTTTCTTACCTGGCGCCTGATTTGTTCAATATCCTGTGCCTGCCTGCCACGGCTGATATGGACGCGGATGCCATGGGTTCGGTAATGAGTCAGGCGCAGACTTACTGCGCTTCCAAGCGCGCCTTCTACATCGTCGACATTCCGAACTCTCAAGTGATTCCCAGCCCGCAAAAAATGGCGGCCTGGTTTGAAAACAATCTGGAGTTTCTCGACAGTGACGCTGCCGCGATCTATTACCCGCGCTTGAATATGCCCGATCCGCTGGATGATTACCGCGTGCGGGAAACCGGTTCGAGCGGCACTTTGGCGGGACTTTATGCCTCGACCGATCTGGCGCGCGGAGTGTGGAAAGCGCCCGCCGGCACGCAGATTCCGCTCTCCGGGGCGAGTCCCGTCTACGTCATGAAGGATACGGACAACGGGCTGTTGAATCCGCTCGGTATCAACGCCATCCGCAGCTTCCCGGTTTACGGCGTGCTGAGTTGGGGAGCGCGCACACTGCGCGGCGCCGACGAACTCGCCGACCAATGGAAATACATTCCGGTGCGGCGGATAGCACAGTACATCGAGAACAGCCTCTATGCGGGCTTGACTTGGGCGGTCTTCGAGCCCAACGACACGCCCCTGTGGTCTTCGATCGTCCTCAATGTTACGGCCTTCATGAACAGCCTGTTTCGCCAGGGCGCCTTCCAGGGTTCCAGCCCCAAGGATGCGTATTTCGTCAAGTGCGATGCCAGCACCACGACGCAGTACGATATCGATCGCGGAGTGGTCAACGTGGTGGTCGGTTTCGCACCGCTGAAACCCGCCGAATTTGTGATAGTCCAGATCCAGCAGATCGCGGGGCAGTCGGCATCGTAACCATCCGTCCGCCGCGCGAGGAAAGGAAATATGCCAGCTCCGGAATTCAAGGTCAACACCACACGCTATGATCCGTACAAGAGTTACCGCTTCCGGGTGAAGTGGGATGGCAATTACGTGGCGGGTATGAGCAAGGTCAGCGCGCTCACCCGCACCACACAGGTTGTGACTTACCGCGAAGGCGGCGATCCCTCCGTGGTGCGGCGCAGTCCAGGCCAAACCGAATTCGGCGCCATCACCATGGAACGCGGCGTCACTCACGACGTCGCTTTCGAGCAGTGGGCCAACAAGGTCTGGGACTACACCAATTCCACGGCTTCTCCGGACAGTGCCAACCAGATCGTTTCGCTGAAGGACTTCCGCAAAGACATCGTGCTGGAGCTTTACAACGAAGCCGGCCAGAAGGTGATCGCCTATAACATCTACCGCTGCTGGGTCTCGGAATTCCAGGCCATGCCGGAATTGGATGCCATGGCTAACGCGGTGGCGATCCAGCACATCAAGCTCGAGACAGAGGGTTGGGAGCGCGACACCAGCGTCACCGAGCCCACGGAAGGCTCCTTCACGCTACCCGCGAGCTAATCCGTGCGCGCCCTGGAAACCGAACAGATTGTCGCGATCTGGGAGAAAGGACAGGGGGCGTTGCCGGCGGACGTGGCCATGCTGTTTCTGTGCGCCGCCTTTCCCGGCAAGGCCCCCAAAGATCTTCTTCCCCTCACTGTTGGCCAGCGCGACGCCTGCGTTCTGCGCCTTCGGGAACTCACGCTGGGCAGTCACATGGAAGCCATGGCGGAATGCCCGCATTGTTCGGAACATGTAGAGTTCTCTTTCGAGACAGCCGATGTGCAGTTCGGTCGCTTGCAAGAGCCAGTGCCCTTGCGCCATCGCCTGCGGGAAGACGGCTGGGACCTCACCTTTCGCCCGCTCACCGCCGCCGACGTCATGGCCTTGAAACGCACGCCGGATGTGGGGGCGGCCCGGCGCAGCCTGATTGCATCGTCGATTCTCGAGGTTCGGCATAAGAGCGACCCCGCCACACCCGATGGACTGCCCGAAAAACTACTGGATCTCATCGGCGCCGCGATTGCGGAGCACGATCCGCAATCCGAAGTACCCATCCGGCTGAATTGTCCGGCCTGCGGCTCTTCGTGTTCCATCCTGTTCGACGCCGCGCAGTTCTTCTTCCGCGAGCTGACGGCGGTGGCGGAGCGCATCCTGAGCGAGGTGCCCATCCTGGCCAAAGCCTATGGCTGGAGCGAGTCTGAGATCCTCGCCATGACTCCCGTACGCAGGCGCTTTTACCTGGACGCAGCGGGGTAGGCGATGGACGACTTTTTCCTGCGTCTGGCAGCCCGTTCGCTGGGCCGGCTTCCGGTCGTTCGTCCCTTGTTCAGGTCCCGTTTCGACCCTGCGGCCGCCGAAAGCGCCGATCCGTTCCCGCCGGGCAGTTGGGGTGAGTCTGACTTTCTGCCGCCCGATCGTGAGTTCGCTGCCGCGCTGGATTTGGATTCGCAGCCCCTGGCGCTGCGGGAATCAGTCACTCCCCGAGATGAGCTCGCGGTTGAATCCGTCTGGCAGGCACGCCCCGCGCATGCTGGGCTTCCGGACGACACTGCTTCTAAATCGCTCAGCAGCCCCGCTCCACCGATTGCGGCCGGCAATCGCCCCGATGCGCTGTCTGCTGACGCCGAGCCGGACGAGGCCGGCATCGAGCGATCCGGCGCTCTCGCCCAAACTAGCCGGGTCGAAGCGTTCCCTGAACCGTCGCCAGGGCCCGTTCAAATGACTCCGGAACACAGTCGCCGCGGCGGGCCTCCCCCCGGCGCACGGTCCGCGCGCGCCAAATCTGAAGGTATCGGCGCCGGTGAGACGCTCGCTGAGCCGGAAGACGATCGGGCCGGCGGGGCTACCCACGCCAAGTCGGACGAGACCGGCTACGAGGTGTCCGGCGCCTCCGCTGCAGTCAGCCCAGGTGGAACGGTCGCTGAACGGTCGATCGAGCCTCCTGAGTTGACGTCGGAACACCATCGTGCCGGCGAGCGCAATAAATCGGAAGGGACTGCCCCCGCTGGACCGGGTCCAGGTGACCCGTCCGCAGGACCCGCCCAACTGACTTCGGAAGACCCTCGCGCGGGCGGGCGTTTCTTAGGGACCCAATCCGGTCGCGCCGAGTGGGAAGAGACAGCCCCCGCCGACGCTCGTCCCGGTGAGATGTTCGCTGAGTCGGAAGGCCCTCGCGCGGGCGGGCGTTTTTTGGAAGCCCAATCCAGTCGCGCCGAATCGAAAGGGACGGCCAACGCCGAAGCTCACCCAGGTGAGCGGTCCGCTGAGTCGGAACAGCCTCATGCCCCAGGGCGTTTCCTCGAAGCCCAGTCCGGTCGCGCCAAATGGGAAGGGACCGCCCCTGCTGAACCTCGTCCAAGTGAGATGTTCGCAGGGCCCGCCCAATTGACTACGGAAGGCCCCCTCGAGGGCGAGCGTTTCTTAGAAGCCCAATCCAGTCGCGCCGAATCGAAAGGTGATCCGTCCGCAGGACCTGCCCAACTGACTTCGGAACACGCTCGCGCCAGCGGGCAATTCTTAGAAGCCCAGTCCGTGCGCAAATCGGAAGCGACCGCCCCCGCTGAACCTCGTCCAGGTGATCCGTCCGCAGGACCCGCCCAATTGAGTTCGGAACAACCTCGCGCCAGCGGGCATTCCTTGGAAGCCCAGTCCGTGCGCGCCGAATGGGAAGCGATCGCCCCCGCAGAACCTCGTCCAGGTGATCCGTCCGCAGGACCCACCCAATTGGCTTCGGAAGCCCCTCGCGCCGGCGAGCGTTTCTTAGAAGCCCAATCCACTCGCGCCAAATCGGAAGCGACCGCCCCGGCGGAACCTCGTCCGGGTGATCCGTCCGGAGGGCCCACCAAATTGACTTCGGAAGGCCCTCGCGCCGGCGAGCGTATCTTCTGGGCCCAATCCAGTCGCGCCGAATCGAAAGGTGATCCGTCCGCGGGACCCGGCCAATTGCCTTCGGAACAACCTCGCGCCAGCGGGCCTTTCCTAGAAGCACAGTCCGGTCGTGCCGAATGGGAAGCGACCGCCCCCGCGGAACCTCGTCCGGGTGATCCGTCCGGAGGGCCCACCAAATTGACTTCGGAAGGCCCTCGCGCCGGCGAGCGTTTCTTCGGGGCCCAATCCAGTCGCGCCGAATCGGAAGGTGATCCGTCCGCAGGACCTGCCCAATTGAGTTCAGAACAACCTCGCGCCAGCGGGCATTTCTTAGAAGCCCAGTCCGTGCGCGTCAAATCTCAAGAGACTGCCCCCGCTGAACCTCGTACAGGTGAGCCGTCCGCAGCGCCCGCCCAATTGATTACGGAACAGCCTCGCGCCAGCGGGCGTTTCTTCGAAGCCCAGTCGGGTCGCGCCCAATCGGAGGGGTCCGCCCCCGTTGAACGTCGTCCAAGTGAGCCGTCTGCAGGACTCGCCCAAGTGACTTCGGAACACGCTCGTGCCGCCCGGCATTTCTTGGAAGTCCAGCCCATGCGCGCCGAACGGGAGGCGACCGCCCCCGCTGAACCTCGTACAGGTGAGCCGTCCGCAGGGCCCGGCCAATCGACGTCGGAACACACTCGCGCCACCGGGCGCTTCCTAGAAGCCCAGTCCTGTCGTGCCAAATCGGAAGGGACCGCCCCCGCGGAACCTCGTCCGAGTGAGGCGCCTGCTGGACCTGCGCAATTGACTTCGGAACTCACTCGCGCCACCAGGCGCTTCTTAGAAGCCCAGTCCGGTCGTGCCGAATCGGAAGGGACGGCTCCCGCCGAATCTCGTCCAGGCGAGATGTTCGCTGACTCGGAACAGCCTCGCGCCAGCGGGCGTTTCTCAGAAGCCCAGTCCGGTCGCGCCGAATCGAAATGGATTGCCCGAGCTGAACCCAGTCCGGGTGATCCGTCCGTTGGACCTGCGCAATTGACTTCGGAACCCACTCGCGCCACCGGGCGCTTCTTGGAAGCCCAGTCCGGTCGTGCCGAATCGGAAGGAACGGCCCCCGCCGAATCTCGTCCCGGCGAGATGTTCGCTGACTCGGAACAGCCTCGTGCCGACGGGCGTTTCTTGGAGGCCCAGTCCGGTCGCGCCAAATCGGAAGGGATTGCCCGCGCCGAACCGGGCCCAGGTGAGGCGTCCGCAGGGCCCGGCCAGTTCACCTCGGAACAGCCTCGCGCCACCGGGCGCTTCTTGGAAGCCCAGTCCAGTCGTGCCGAATCGGAGGGGTCCGGCCCCGTTGAACCTCATCCAACTGAGCCGTCAGCAGGACCCGCCCAATTGACTACGGAACAGCCTCGCGCCAGCGGGCGTTTCTTCGAAGCCCAGTCCGGTCGTGCAACTGAGCCGTCAGCAGGGCCCGGCCAGTTCACTTCGGAACAGCCTCGCGCCAGCGGGCGTTTCTCAGAAGCCCAGTCTGGTCGCGCCAAATCGGGAGCGGCAGACCCCGCGGAACCTCGTTCAGGCGAGATGTCCGCTGACTCGGAACAGCCTCGTGCCGACGGGCGTTTCTTGGAAGCCCAGTCCGTGCGCGCCGAATTGAAAAGTGTTCTGTCCGCAGGACCCGCCCAATTGAGTTCGGAACTACCCCGCGCCAGTGGGCGTTTCCTAGATGCCCAGTCCGGTCGCGCCAAATCGGAAGGGATTGCCCCCGCCGAACCGGGTCCAGGTGAGCCGTCCGCAGGGCCCGGCCAGTTCACCTCGGAACAGCCTCACGCCAGCGGGCGTCTCTTCGAAGCCCAGTCCGGTCGTGCCGAATCGGAGGGGTCCGCCCCCGTTGAACCACGTCCAACGGAGCCGTCTGCAGGACCCGCGCAATTGACTTCGGAACACGCTCGCGCCAAATCGAAAGGCGAGCCGTCCGCAGGACCCGCCCATTTGACCTCGGAACGCCCTCGCGCCAACAAGCATTTCTTCGAAGCGCAGTCCGGCTTCGAGTTATCTGACGCCGCCGCTGACGCTGGTCCAAGCGAATCGCACCCCGCCCCATCGGCAAGGCTCATCCAATCAGCTTCGGAACAGCATCGCACCGGCGAGCGGTTCCTGGAAGCCCAGCCCGTGCGCGCCGAATCGGAGTGGTCCGCCCTTCCGGAAACTCATCCAGGCGAAACGCTCTCCGAGCCGCCGGCAGGACTCGTCCAATTGACTTCGGAGCACAAGCGCTTCGGCAGGCCCTCGCTCGACGCACGAACCGCTCCATCCGCCCTCCCCCCAGAGGTCAGCCGAGGCGATACGCTCTTCGAGCCCTCTGTGGGGCGAACTGCCGGCTCACCACTAAACTGGCAATCCGCCCCGAGTCAGCCGGGCGAGGCGTTTACCGCGCCCCCCGCGAGCCTCGTCCAATCGGCGCCAGTTCCCAATCGCGCTGCTGGGCAACGCCTTGAGGTATCCTCCGCACCGGAGAATGAGACCTTCACTCTGTCGTCCGCGGCCTACCCTCAACCAGACCCGCTGATGAATATCGCCATCTCCCGCGATGCGCGCGCGTCTCGGACGGCTTTTGTGGAAACCCCGTCCTCTGTCGCCCGCTCGGCGCCAGGTACCGGGCGTCCGCCGTTCCCGATCGTAGCCGACGATGTAACAGCGGCATTCTCCTCTGGGGAACGCGAGCCGCTCAGTCCGGGAGCTTCGTCCGGGGCGCCGCCATCCGGCCCCCCCGAAGCGTTAGCCGACGCGTTACGCGCGCTCCGGCTGGAAGCGAGCCGGACGGACGAATCCCAGGCTCGCCGCCGGGCCCCGCGGGCAAACGTCCAAGCCGAGCCCGAGGTGCGCATCAGCATTGGACGCATCGAGGTAAACCCGCCGCTGGCGCCACAGCCCGCCGCGCCGGAGATCCAGCCGCAGCTCTCACTCGAGGACTACATGGCTCGCAGGAGGCGCGAGTGAGTAATTACCTGGCGATCGCCTCGGTGACGGCCACGCTGCAGCAAATGCTCAGCGCGGCGCTCGAGGAGAAGTTGCCCGGCGCGGAGGTTACCATCACGCGTCCCGAGGTGGTCGGCGCGGCGTCCACGGGGGCCGGCATCAATTTGTACCTCTTCCAGGTGCTGCCCAACGCCGCCTTGCGCAACCACGACCTCCCGTCTCGTTCCGCGGCCGGCGAGTTCATCGATCGACCCCAAGCCGCCGTAAACCTGAACTACCTGCTCACTTGCTACGGCAAAGAAGAGCGCCTCGAGCCGGAACGCCTGTTGGGCATCGCGGTCACCCTGTTTCATACTTACCCGATTCTCAACCGGGAGGAGATCGCGCAGGCCGTGAACGCGATTCCCGGCCATCTGCTCGCCGGATCCGATCTGGCGCTGCAGCCCGAGGCGGTGAGAATCACACAGCAGGCTCTCACTCTCGAGGATCTGCACAAGCTGTGGTCGATTTTTTCGCCGGTTCCTTACCGGCTTTCCACCGTGTTTGAGCTTGCGGTCGTGCTGCTGGATGCCGACGTCCACCCGGCGCGTCCGTTGCCGGTAACGCGTCCGCTTCTCACTGCGGGCCGGCTTGCCCATCCGGTTCTCGAGGCCATCGCCCCGGCGCGGCTGACATATGCACCTGGGGCGGTCTTCCACGCTGCCGGCCGGAACTTCTCAGCCTCCACCGCGGTGTTGATCGATGGCGCGGTGGCGCGCGCTCGTCTGGTCTCTCCCACGTCTCTCGAAGTGGCTCTTCCGGAAGGCGTCAGAGCAGGCGTACGCCAAGTCGGCTTGGCTTCAAACGTCCAATTGGGCATGCCGCCGGCTGCCCACGCGATTCCGGAGACCGGCTCCTTGCCGCTCTTGCTGCTGCCCGTGGCGGGACGCCCGCGCTTTGTCCGTGATACGGACCCGCGTGAAGCGCATCCCCGCAAGAAACTGGCGCTCGTTCGCTTGTTGCCGCAGCCGCCCGCCGGCCCGGGTCAACGCGTGGAACTCGTGCTCAACCGCTTAGGTGACGCGGCTGGCGCGGTGGCATCCCCGTTGAGTATGGCCCTTCCCGTGGTTACGCGCAGCGGGCGCCCGGCGGCTGATGATCTCCGCCGCGCATTTCAAGCCGTGGGCATCACCCTTTCTCAACGGCTGCGACTTCAACAGCCGCGAGGCAGCGCCAACTTCCGCCTCACTGACGAGTCCACCGGCCACGTCTACTTCGTGCGCGCCGATGCCGACCCTTGGATGCTCTACTTTTGCCTCGCGGAATCAGATGAACCGGGCACCCTGGCGTTTGCCATCCCGTCGCTCCCTAAAGGCGACTATCTCGTGCGACTGAGAATGGATGGCGTCGAAAGCCAGTTGACGGCCGATCCCGTGACCGGCGAGTATTCCGGACCGCTGGTGGCCATCTCATGATCGCAGGAAACAAATTCGATTGGCACCGCTGGAACCAGGGTGCGATCACGGCAGAGCTCGCGCGCGTGCGCCGTGCGATCGAACAGCAGGCAGGCCAACCCGCACCAGACTGCGAGCCGCCAGTCGCGCCCGCAGCCGATGGCCGGCGCAGCGCGCTCGAAAGCCTGGTGGCCATCTTCGGACTCACTCCTTTCGAGCGTGATATCCTGCTGCTGTCGGCCGGTGCGGATCTGGACTCCGGGTTCGCCGATGTATGCCACGGCGCCGCCACTTTCGGCTTGGCTTTGGCGGCCTTGCCTGATCCGCACTGGACGGCGCTCTCGCCCGGCCGGCCCTTGCGGCACTGGAAGCTGATCGAACTGGGGGCCGGCACCGTTACCAACAGCCCCCTGCGGATCGACGAGCGCATTCTGAATTACCTGGCTGGAGTGGATCACTACGATGAGCGGCTGGCTGGCCTGCTGGAACCCGCGGCGGTCGCTGCGGAACTGCCGGCAACACAGCAGGAAATCGCCGCGCGCATCGTGCACACCTGGTCGGCCGCGGCCGACACGCCGCAGGTGCCGGCAATTCAATTGTGCGGTTCCGGTGCAACCTCTCGGCGGGCTGTCGCTGCGGCGGCTGCCGCGCTCCTGCACATGGAATTGAGCGTTCTGACGGCCCATCTTCTGCCCGCCGCACCGGCCGAGTTGGAACTGCTCGTCCGCCTGGTCGAGCGCGAATGCTTCCTGCGTGACGGCATCGTCCTGCTCGAATGCGACACCGGGGCCAATACGGAGGCCATCGCGCATATGGTCGAGCGGTTGCGGACGCCTCTGCTGGTCTCGACCGATGTGCGCCGCGGCGCGCGCGGGCGCGCGATCGTCACATTCGATGTTCCCAAGCCTGATCTGCGCGAACAACACCAGTTGTGGAGTGCGGCTCTGCCCAAGCTCAGCAGCAGCTCGATCGACCGGCTGCTGGCGCAGTATCAATTGAATCCGCCGGATATCCGGGCCGTGGCGGCAATCCTGGACCCGTCTTCGGAAAACCTCGAAGAGGCCGCTTGGGATGCGTGCCGTGCTCAGGCGCGCGCCCGCTTCGACGGCTTGGCGCAGCGTGTGGAGACGGCTGCCGGTTGGGATGCGCTAGTGCTCCCCGCGCCCCAACTCGCCGTGTTACGCGAAATCGCTTACCACGTGCGCGAGCGGCATACGGTCTACGAGAACTGGGGCTTCTCCCGATCCGGAACGCGCGGCACGGGGATCAGCGCCATCTTCGCCGGCGCGAGCGGCACCGGAAAGACGCTGGCGGCTGAAGTTCTCGCCCAGGAACTGCGGCTCGATCTCTACCGCATCGATCTCAGTTCCGTGGTGAGTAAGTACATCGGCGAGACCGAGAAAAACCTGCGCCGCGTGTTCGATGTAGCCGAAGAGTCCGGCGCCATCCTGCTGTTCGACGAGGCCGACGCGCTATTCGGCCGCCGCACCGAGGTGAAAGATAGCCACGATCGCTACGCCAACATCGAAGTCAGCTATCTGCTGCAGCGGGTCGAAGCCTATCGCGGCCTGGCTATTCTCACCACTAATCTCCAGGAGGCCATCGACCAGGCTTTCCTGCGCCGCATCCGCTTCATCGTGCATTTTCCGTTCCCCGATGCCGCGCAGCGCGGCGAAATCTGGCGGCGCGTTTTCCCTCCGGCTGCTCCCCTGGGCGATCTGGATTTTCATAAGCTGGCGAAACTCAACCTCTCGGGCGGCCACATTCATAACATCGCGGTGAGCGCGGCTTTCGCGGCCGCGCACGCCCGTGAGCCGGTGGGCTTTCCACACATTCTTCTGGCCGCGCGCGCGGCGTTCGAAAGACTGGGAAAACCGTTTCCCGAAAGTGAGGTTCGCGGATGGCGCTGAAGCGTTTCCGGATCGATATCGAGGAGTTGTCCTTGGAGGCCGCGTTTCCGCCCGCGCCGGAAGCGTTGCAATCGGCCATCGCGCGCGAAGTTGCCCTGCGCCTGTCCGGTGGCGCCCCTTCACCGGGTGACGGTTCACCGGTGGCCGCTATTGCGGACGCCATTCTGCAAGCTATCGCGAGTGACTCCGGCCCAGTGAGGTTCTGACTATGCCAACTTATCCCCGCGGTCCACGTGTGCTCAAAGGTGCGATCATCACGGTCGCTGACGGCAGCTCCATCGATCAGGTGATCGCCTTTCAGTACAACCCTTCTTCGGTGCGGCGCTCGCTCAAGCCCCAGTATGTCGACAGTAAACAAGGCCCCAGCCTGGGCGTGCGTTTCCGCGGCGGGCCGGTCGAGACGATCTCTCTTTCTGTTCAGATAGACGCCATCGATCAGCTCGAAAGCGGTGATACGGGCGCGGCCGAAAACGGCATCCATCCGCAACTGGCGGCCCTCGAGTTACTCGCATCGCCTTCCACAGCGCAGATCCAGACCATCCTCGGTAAGCTGAATCAGGGCGCCATCGAGATCCTGCCGTCGCTGGCGCCTTTGACTGTTTTTGTCTTCGGAACGAATCGCGTGGTGCCCGTCCGCCTCGACGATGTCACCGTCGAAGAAGAGACTCACGACGCTGCTCTTAACCCCATTCGCGCGCAGGTCTCGCTGTCGATGAGCGTTCTGAGTTATTCCGACTTAGACCAGAGCCTCCCTGGTTTCCAAATTTATATGAACTATCATAGTTCCCGGGAAAGCCTGGCATCGTCCGCTTACGGCGAAGTCACAGCCGTAACGGGCGACAGCGCGGCCGGCGACAGCTTGAGTTACCTGGAGAGTTTATAAGTCGAGTGCCTATGTTTGACGCTGCCAGCCGTTATGCCAACATCGCGACGAGCATTTATGTCCGTCCTGCCGACGGAGCCCGGATCCCTTATGTCCAGCGGCGTCTCGTTCCGCCTCCCGATTCGATTCCGATCAGCGGCCGGGCGGCCGTGCACCCACAGGAGCGGCTCGATCAGTTCGCCGCCCGTACGCTGGGCGATCCCGTCCGTTTCTGGCGTATCGCCGACGCCAACAACGCGCTTAACCCATTTGATCTTTGCAGTCCTGGGCGCGTTCTGAAGATCCCGTTGCCCTGATCGGGATTCCCGCGCAACCTATGGCCACTTACTCCGGAGTCGACGCGATATTGATGTTGGGGACTTCCAGTCCGTCCCCGGCGCCTGCCGATATTACAGCAGCCGTGCGTTCGATCGACGTTCTGCAGGATGACAGCGGGCAGAGCGGCTTCCAAATCGTTTTCCACGCCGGGAAGAACTCCAGCAGCTCGCAAGGCTATCCCATCGTGGGCAACAGCCTGCTATTGCCTTTCAATCGTGTAGTTATCCAGGTGAATCTATACGGCACAGTAACTGTGTTGATGGACGGCGTGATTACTCATCTGCAGTTATCGGCCGGTAATGAACCGGAGGGCGCCATCTACACAGTTACCGGCGAAGATATCGGGGTGATGCTTAACCTCCAGGAACGTATCGCGGATTATCCGGCGATGGATGAAGCCTCGATCGCCCAGCAGATTCTCGGGCAGTATTCGTCGTACGGCCTGCAGGCGCAAGTTACTACGCCGGATCCCGTCGATAAGCCCGCGCCGAACGACTACGTTCCCGTGCAGCACTCCACCGACTGGCAGTACCTGTCCCGGCTGGCCGAACGGCTCGGTTTTATCTTTTATATACAACCCGGTTCCTCGGCCGGCACCAACATCGCGTATTGGGGACCGCCGGTCATCGACAGCACCCCGCAGAAGGCCATCACTGCCGACTTGGGGCCGGGCACCAACGTGCTTGGCGCCCCCTTATTCGAATACGATGCGCTCGCGGCCGCTACCGTCACGGGGCTGGTGCAGGATCGCGAAACCGACGTAGTCAGCGACCCGGATATTACTGCCGATGACAGCGAGCGGCCGGCCTTGACCGCGAACCCGGCGGTCACCGCGCAGGCGCAGGTGCGAACGCTGTTGCTCGATCTCGGCGAGGGCCGCACCAGCAGCGAAGCGACGGCTTACGCGCAAGGCGTGGTGGACGAACGCTCCGGCAGAGTCATGCGGCTGAGCGGTGTTCTCGACGGCATTCGTTACGGGTCGGTGCTGAAGACCCGCGCCTTGGTCGATGTGCGCGGCGGAGGCGTGATGTACGACGGCAAGTATTATGTGAATCGGGTCTTGCATCGCCTCAACCGCCAGTCTTATCAGCAGAAGTTTGCCATCACCCGCGAAGGCTGGGGCGCCGCGGAACAAACGGTCCAGGTATGAGCACCTCACCACTTACTTTCCCTGCCATTTATCGCGGCAAGGTCGTCGACAATGTCGACCCTCAAGAACGCGGCCGCATCCGCGTGCAGGTGCCTTCGATTCTGGGCGCGGAGGTCGATAGCTGGGCCATGCCGGCCGAGCCATATGCCGGACCCAACGTGGGCTTCTTCGCCATGCCCCCGATCGGCGCCGATGTGTGGGTACAGTTCGAGGCCGGCGATCTCACGCTGCCGGTGTGGACCGGTGGCTACTGGACCACCAAGGACGACGTGCCAGTTTCGCCCGCGAGTCCGGACGTGAAGGTGTTCCGCACCGAGGGCATCTTCGTCGCGCACAGTAATTACCAGGGTGATGGAAATCCGAAGATCGGTACGGTGGAAATTCAGAAGGGTTTCACGGTGCGCGTGGCCGATCCCATCCTTTCCAACTCCTTCCTGCAGCTTTTCATGGGCGTCGACGGCGTGATCGAGATCAACAACAACGACCAGGAAATCATCCGGATGAACGCGCAGAACATCCAGATCATCAAAGAGAATCAATCCATCATCACTCTGACCAAGCCCGACATTACCCTCGCCACCAGCCCTTGCCAGATGCAGATGCTCTCCGGCAGCAACGAAATCAAGACGCAGATCAATGGCTCGAGTATCGACATGACGACGGCCGGCATCGAGTCGAAGCACGCGGCCGGCGACCTCAACATGAGCGATTCGAGCATCGATATCAAGTTCGGCGGCGCGGACATCACGCTCTCCGCTTCGGGCATCAGCGTCACTTACGCGGGCGCCAGCATTCAGCTTTCGCCCATGACGGTGACTGTCAACGAAGGCGCCCTGGAGGTGACTTAATGCCTGGATTTCTGCTGCACGTGGGAGCCACCGTGATGTGCATGCACGCCGGCCAGGCCGAGCCCACCGTTCCGGATTTTCGCGTGAAGCTATCGGGCATGATGGCGGCATGGCAAACGATTCCCTGGGCGATCGTGGGCTGCACCCTGCCGCCTCCGCCCGCCGCCAACGGTCCGGACGTGACGGCCACGTGGATCACCGCCGCGGTGCGGGTGAAATCGATGGGCATTCCGTTGCTGCTGTTCGACAGCCAGTCGATCTGCGCGGCCAGCGGTACGCCGCTGCGCGTGGTGCTCACGCAGATGCGGGTGAAAGGCATCTAGTGCCCCGTCTAACCCAATTCCTCGCTGCCTGCGGCGGCCTCCAAGGCCGCAAGGCGCGACTGAGAGCCGCGCGCAGCCTGAGAGGCTGCCCCACGATGCATTGGGAACTCTTACGCGGAACGGAGCGATAGCGTGGAACTCGCCTACCCATTCCATCTCGACAGCGGCGGCCGCGCGGCCAGCGCCCCCTTTGAAGCGCACATTCGCCAGATGATCGAACAGGTCCTGTTCACTGCTCCTGGTGAGCGCGTCAATCATCCGGATTTCGGCTGCGGGCTGCTGCAGTTCCTCTTCGGCCCGAACAGCGTCGAGATGGAAGCGGGCTTGCGCCTGATTGTGCAGTCGTCTCTCGCGCGTTGGCTCGGCCACATCATTCAGGTACAATCGGTCGCCGTCTCCGGCGAGGATTCCGCCCTGACCGTGACCATCCAGTATTCCCTGATTCAGGGCGGCCGGCGCTTCACCGCCGAGTTCCGGAGGTTCCAACGGTGAGCGCGGCGGCCGTCGAGAATCACGCGCGGGTCGTGCGGCGGCGTTTGGTGGCCGCCAGCCGCGATACCTGGGGCCTCGATTCCGTCTCCGCAAGCGGCCCGGAAGGCGGCTATCGTTTCGCCGTCCGATTCATTCCGAGCGATGCGGAAAATCCAAAGCCTGCCGTCCCACCGCATCTGGAACCGCGCCACTTTCGCATTGGCGGCCCGGCCGGCGCTTTCGCCGTCGACCGTTTCGAGCGCGATCCCGCCGAAGCCGATTTACTCCGCTTGCACGTCAGCCGGGGCGCACGGCCGGAGGATCCCGCGCCGCCCGGATCGCCCTGGCGGCTGGATCTGGCCGATTTGCCCGGCGTCGATCCGTTCTTCTCCAGCGTGGAATTCCATCCTGGCGCAACCGCGGTCATCAGCCGGTTTACCGATGACTGTGCCGCCGCGCTCGTTTCCGCCGCGCCCAGCCCGGAGGGCGCCTTCATCGACTATCTCAACAAGGATTACAGCAGTTTCCGGCGTCTGATCCTCGACAGTTTCACCCTGTGGGATCCCGCATGGCGCGAACGCAGTATCGCCGACCTGGGGATTGTATTGGCCGAAATCCTGGCTTACGCGGGCGACTACCTCAGCTATTATCAGGATGCCGCCGCCACTGAAGCGTACCTCAATACCGCCCGCCGCCGCATCTCCGTGCGCCGCCACGCGCGCCTCACGGATTACCATCTGCACGAAGGTTCGAACACGCGCGTGTGGGTCTGCTTCGGCGTGGGGGCCGATACCGAACTGCGCGCGGGCACGCAACTGCTCAGCGGCTACGGCGATCAGACCCTCGTGCCCGATCCCGGCAATTTGCACGATGCGCCCCCCTCCGTGCGGGTCTTCGAAACCATGCACGCCGCCCGCTTCTATCGCGACCACAATCGCATCGATTTCTATGCCTGGGGAGCGCGCGACTTCGCCGTTCCCGAAGGCGCCACGCGCGCGGTCTTCGCCGGCCATCTGCCGCACCTCCAGGCGGGCGACGTGCTGATCTTCGAGCAGACCGTGCGCCGCTTCGATGGGAACTGCCGCATCTTCGAGGAGACCGTGAACGGCCCCCGCCACGCCGTGCGCCTGTCCAGGCATCCGCGGCTCGGACAGGATGAGTTGCGGGGGGTGCCCATCACCGAGGTCTTCTGGCACGATGGCGACGCGCTGCCATTCGATGTGACCGGGCACATCCGAACCGATGGTGAAGACCTGGTGCCCAGCTTCGTCGCCTGCGGCAACATGGTGCTGGCGGATTTCGGCCGGACCGAACGCCACAGTCCCTTGCCCTCGCCCGGCGCCGAAGCGTACGGCCCCACGCTGCCGCACCGTGGGATCACATTTGCCGAGCCTTGGATTGACTCGCTCACGCTTTCCGCGGCCGCCTGCCTGCGGCAGGACCCGCGGCGCGCGCTGCCGGCGGTGACCGTCACCGAAGTCCCCGCGAGCGGCCATCCCCTGACCTGGACGCCGCGGCTCGATTTGTTGGAAGCGATGCCCTACGAGCGTGCCTTCGTAGTGGAGATCGCCGATGATGGAACCCCGCATCTGCGTTTCGGTCACGGTTTCGCGGGCCGCCGCCCCACGCCGGATGCCGCGTTCTTTGCCACCTTCCGTGTGGGCAACGGACCTCGCGGCGGCGTATCGCCGAACGCCATCACCAGCGTGGTCAGCCACGACGCCAGCATTTTGCAGGTGCGGAATCCACTACCCGCCAGCGCCGGAATGCTGCCGGAGTCCGAAGACCACGCCCGTCTTAATGCGCCCGTGGCCTTTCGCGCGCAACGCCGCTGCGTCACGCCTGAAGATTATCGGGCGATCGCTCGCGAATATCCGGAGGTCGCGAACGTCGCGCTCCACCGCCAATGGACGGGCAGTTGGATGACCGACTTCCTCTATGTGCAGCGCACCCGCGGGTCGCCGGCGCACGCCCGCTTCCTGGACAACGTAGCCGCGTATCTGGAGCCCTACCGTCTGCTGGGCCGCGACCTCTATTTGAAGCCGCCCGTCTACATTCCACTGTTTATCCGCTTGGCGGTCCACGTGGCCAATCCCGCGCATTCCCCGCGCATCTATCGTGCGCTGACCAAACGTTTTGGCACGCGCGGTTTCTTCAATCCGGAGCGCTTCACTTTTGCTACGCCGCTCTACGCGAGCGAGTTGATTGCCGAAGCGATGATCCCGGGGGTAACGCGCGTCGAGGTGCTGCTGTTCGAGGCGCGCACCAGCCGTGCAGCACGTGTGCCTGTCGATACGGTCTTTATCCCCGGACCTACGGAGATCGTGCGCGTCGATAGCGATCCGGCCATGCCCGAACACGGCTGGATCGAGTTCCTTACCGAGGAGGGCGTGTGATGCCGGTTCGCGCGCGCGCCTCGTTCTTCCGCCAGGCCGGCACCTACGACATTTTTCTGGCGCGTATGTTGGAGTCCCTGAGCAGTCGCAAGATTCCCGATGGCGACTATGCCGGCGCCCAACCCCTGGCGCGGATCAGCCTGCAACCTACCAGCAATTTCGTCGTGGCGCTGGTGAAGGCTTGGGCGAAGGTGGCCGACATCCTCAGTTTCTATCAGGCGCGCCACCTGGAGGAATCCTACCTGTTGACCGCCACCGAAGACCGCTCGATTGTGGAGTTGGCCGGCGAAATCGGTTACGCGGCATCGCCGGGCGTCGCCGCCAATGTTTGTCTGGCGTTCACGGTCTCCGAGAATCCAGGCCTGCCGCACGCGGTCGAGGTCCCCGCCGGCACGCGCGTGCAGAGCATTCCAGACCCGGGCGGTCAGCCGCAGGTTTTCGAGACCCTGACCACGCAGACCGTGCGCGGCGAATGGAACAGCCACCCAGCCGCGACTCTGCCGGTCGAGCGTGATATCATTCCGGCCGGCCTCGCCGCAGAGGCGCCGCTGGTGGAAGCGCACGTGGCGGGCACCCAGACCGGTTTCGACCCCGGCGATATCGCCGTGCTGCTCGATGCGCCGCTTACCGCCGCGGTCCACGCATCCGGCGCGCCCGTCGATGAGCAGCACATCGCCCTGCTGCTGCAAGTGATTCCTCTGCTGCATTCCAATCTCACCCGCCTGGTCTGGAAGTGGCCCGGTTCCCTCGCCGATACCGTCAGGGTCACCGCCTTTTCGGTGGTGGCTTTCCGTCAACAGGCGCGCCTGTTTGGGTACCAGGCGCCTCCATGGGATAGCCTGCCAGACGCGGTGAAAGTGGCGAACGGCGGGACCGTCGGCGGTGGTTTGTTGCATGCTTCCCCGGACTTGAAAACCTGGTCTCCAGCCAACGCCGGCTTACCCCTGGTTAAAAAAGGGACGGCCCCCGCCGCCGCCCTGCTCGCGGCTGCCGATGGTACTTTATATGCGGCAACCGGTTCCGGCGTCTACCGGCTCGACCCTGGCGCGGCTGAGTTCCAACCGGCCACGGCCGGCATCGGCGCCACGCCTGTCTACGCGGTTACCGAAGGGCCGGATGGCAGCCTCTTCGCGGGATGCGACGGGGCCGTGTTCCGTTCCGTGAACCGCGGCGCTGCCTGGGATCGTTTGAGTGGAACTGTATCCGTTCAACTCGTCAAGGAAGACGGCAAGGAGACCTGGATTTCTGTCAGCACCGAATTACCAGCGGGCAGCGTCCGCTCGCTCGCCGTGGACGCACATGGCCTCGTCTACGCCGCCACCGATCGCGGACTCTTTGCGAACGAAATGCGCGGCGGCGGATGGCTTCCGCAACTGCCGGGCGCCACCGTGCACGCGGTCGCCGCGACGCCGGATCGCAGATATGTTCTGGCCGCGGCCTCTACCGGCATTTTGCGTCTCGAAGCCGGCGGCAAAGACTGGAAAGCCGCGAACGCCGGACTGCCTGCCGGCGCAGGGGTCGCCCTGCTGCACGCCGGTTCGGCCGGCCTCTTCGCTGCCGCCGGCAATGCGGTTTTCGAATCCCGCGACAACGGGTCGAGCTGGCAATCCGCCGGTCCAGCTTTGGCCGCATCGGTGGTGGCCCTGTCGGCTTCGTCCGTCGGAATTATCGCCGGCACAGCCACCGCGGCCTATCGATGGGACATCAGTTCGAAAAGCTGGACCGAACTGGCGCCAGGGTCTTTGACCGGCGTGGCGGCTCTCGCGGCCTCGGGCACCGCTGTCTATGCCGTGATACCCTCGGCCGGCATCATCGAAACCGAATGGCCGCCGATGACGATCGCTCCGGATCACATCGATCTCGACCAGCCCTATTCACGGCTGATTCCCGGATCGTATGTCCTGCTGCGGCAAGCCGGCCTGACCATGATGTTTCAGGTGCAGAAAGTCGAAACTGTGCATCGCCACGATTTCTGGCTTTCCGACGACGTCACCCGCCTCACGTTGGTGGCGGGAGATGCCCGCTTGAGTCAGTTTTCCATCCGCGAGGCTTCTGTGCTGATGGAGAGCGATGTCCTGCCCCAGGCGCTGGAGCCGCCTGCGCAACTATCCGCCAAGCCGCAAATGGTCATCGAGACCAAGCCGTGGAAGACGGCGCTCTTGCCCGGCCAATTGGTCATGATCCTGGGGAAAGAGGCACGCGCCGCTGCGGCGCCGCCGCCCGCGACGCATCTGACCCCTTCGGGCTCGAGCACGCAGATTACGGTCAGCGTGCCTGGAGAGCACCGCCCCAGTCTCTCGTGGCTGGCTTCCGTGAACAGTATCAAAACCAAGAAGACGCCCAGTTTCTTGGCCACCTCCCGGCTTGCCCCGGCCTGCGACGATACGATGTCGCTTTCCGTGCATTCCAGCCATGGCGGCTTCGACATTGATCCAACCACCATCGAGGTGCGGGCCAACATTGTTTGGGCGACGCAAGGCGAGACCGTGGCCCGTGAGGTCCTCGGCAGCGGCGACGCCTCCCGCGCGAATCAGCGCTTCCGATTGAAAAAGTGCCCGCTCATTTATGTACAACCGCCGGGCCAGGCGCGGCCGTTTTCTACCCTCACCATCAGCGTGAATGGCGTCGCCTGGCGCGAAGTTCCGTCGTTTGAAGGCGCCACCGCGGCAAGCGAAGTGTACATGGTACGGCTCGATCATCAGCGATGCGCCACCATTATTTTCGGCGATGGATACGAAGGCGCGCGCCTGCCTACCGGCATGGACAACATCACGGCGTCATACCGCGTGGGCGATCCGGCGCAGGGCGCTGTGCGGCCGGACGCGCTCACCAATATCCGCGGGCGCCAGTTGGGCCTGCGATTGGCCACCAATCCGCAGCCGGCGCAGGTACCCAGGATGCCGGAGACGGGCGCCGAGGTGGTGGCGCGCGCGCCGCTCACCGTCGACTCGCTCGACCGTCTGGTATCGCTTGCGGATTACCAGAGCTATGCGTCGCAAATCGACAGCGTGGCGCAGGCGCATGCTTGGCTGGAGTTCGCAGGACGCCGCCCGCGCGTGATGCTGGCCGTCGCGTTCGCCACTGCGCCCGCCAGCGACGCCGAGGCTAAGCGCCTCTGCGCGGAGCTAGCTGCCCGGCTGCGATCGATCGAGGCAGTCCCGGCCCTGCGGGAAGTCCGGCAGGCAGAGACCGTCACGTTCGCTGTTTCCGCCACCATTTACCCGGCTCCGGGAGCCTCTGCAGAAACCCTATGCGACGCGGTCGCGGGCGCGCTGACGCAGGCGTTTGCTCCGGCTGCCCGCGCGATCGGCCAAGCCGTCAGCTCATCTGAGGTGGTTGCCGCAATCCAGTCTGTGCCGGGCGTTGCCGGGACGGCTCTGACCGGCCTGGAAGCATTTCTGCCCGCGGCTCCATACCAGCTTTTGGTGATCGCAGAGAAGCCCCAGGTCACCGCCGGGAGCATGCTATGAAACGCGAAACCCTCTATAACCTGCTGCCCGAGATCTACCGCTACCGCGATTATTATGAAGGCCAGCAATTGCGCGCCCTCATGGATGTGCTCGAAGAGGTCTTCGATACGCTCGAAAACGAAATCGAAGCAGGCTACGAAAACTGGTTCATCGAGACCTGTGAAACCGCGGCCATCCCTTATATTGCCGATCTGGTGCACGTCAAGCTCGGCAAACTGGCCGACTTGGTTCCTTCCGATCGAAGATATGTGGGCAATGCCATCCGTAATCGGCGCCGGAAAGGAACGGCGGAAGCCCTGCAGCATGTGGCCGCCGCGGCGACTGGTTGGAACGTCCACGTTGTGGAGTATCGGCGCTTTCTGTCGGGCACGGCGGATCTCGCCGACGCAAGCCATGCCCGGCCGGGCGTTCTCGATCTGCGGACGCTGCCCCCCATTGCGATCAATCACGCCTTCGACACCTCGCCGCACAATGTGGCCTTGCGCCGGGCGCATCGCCGCATTCCGGCGCTGGGTGGAGGGGGAGCAGTTCCCGGACAGCACGGCGTGCACAGTATCGGACTGTTTGTCTGGCGGTTGGCATCCCAACTGGTGAACTCCGCTGAGCCGCGCCATATCGGACATGGGATCTACACCGTCCATCCCTTCGGCATCGATACCCCGCTTTTCACAGCAGAGCACGGTCCCCTGGAGCGCCTGGCTCTGGCCAGGAGTCTTGCAAGCGGAAGCTACGCCGATCTGGAGATCGTGGTGCGAGACGCCGCGGGCATGCCGTTCCGCCGCATCGAAGCGCCACATATCTGGCCGTGCGATCTGAACCGCTTTGAACCGAACTCGCCAGGCTGGGAAAACATCGAGCTGCTGGTCGATCCCGAGCACGGCCGTCTGCTCTTTCCCACGCCGCCGCACGCCGTCCGCGTGACGTGTTATTCCGGCTTCAGCGCCGGATGTGGCGGTGGCTCCTACGAGCGGCCGGTCACGCCGCCTCAGCGCGCCGGCACTTGGGAGGCGCGCGTCTTTCGTGATGCGCCCGCGAATGCGCCCGATACATTTCCCACGCTGCGCGGCGCGTTAGCGGCTTGGGTACGGCACGGGCAACGCCCAGGCCTTGACGGCGTCATACGCATTCTCGATAGCGGGACGTATGATGAGCGTCTGCCGCGGCTCGATCTGCGCGACCGCGTGCTCGCGATCGAGGCCGGTCACGGACAGTATCCCACTTTGCTCTATGGCCTGGACGTCCGCGGCAGAATGCCTGGATGTCTGACGCTCGACGGCCTCCGGATCGCCGGCCACATCAGGATTGGCGGCGCGCTGGCGATGGCTGTCCGGCACTCGACCATCGCGCCCGGCAAAACGGCGATCGTAGAATCCGCGGCGGCGCATTCCGCCGTGTCGGTGAGCTCCAGCATTCTGGGATCGGTCGCACTGCCGCATGCGGACTTCCATGCCGCGGATAGCATCCTCGATGCCGGCGGCAGCCGTGCGGATGTTCTCACCGCTGCTTCCGTGCGCATCGAGAACTGCACGGTGCGCGGGGTGGTCGCAGCCGAAACCCTCGAATTGGCGTCGTCGAGCATCTTTCTCGGCACCTTGCGGATCCGCGATCCATCTCGCGGTTGTGTGCGATACAGCTTCTTCCCGCCGCGATCCGCGGTGCCGGCCGAGTACGCGTGTCTCGATTCGCGCCTGGAGCCGCGCTTCACTTCGCTGCGCTATGGCGATCCGGGCTATTGCCAATTGGCGCTGAATGCGGCGCCGGAATTCACTGAAGGAGGGGAAGATAATACGGAGTTGGGAGCGTTCCGCGACTTGCGGCAACCGGCGCGCTGGCGCAAGCTACAGACGGTGATCCATGAATACGTGCCCTTCGGATTGGGCTGCCAGGTGTTCTACGAAACCTGAAGAGGATCGGCATGCAAGGTGACTTTTCACGTCTCCGCTTCGGGACCGGCCAATACGACCGCGTGCTCATGCAGCAGGGACGCGTGCAGCTCGATGCCGACTGGAACGCGCAGGCGGAGATTGTATCGCGCCGCCGCCAGGAACAGAACGTCGATCTGATCGGCGTTTGTGGGGCGCCCGCGGGCAGCGATGGATTCAATCTCGAGGTGTACACCGCGCTCGATTTTTCGGGCACGTTCCAGGCACCGATGCCTGCCGCCCCGGATGCGTTCGAATTCGCCGAACGGCAGCCGTTCACGATCGCCGTGGCCCTGCTGCCGCGCCAGGGCGGCGTGGTTCTTTCCAGGCGTGCCGAAGACGGCGGGGGATGGTCCCTCGCGGTAAATCCGGACTTGACCGTGACCTTCGCCCGCACCGAGCTGCGCCACTTCCGCGAGGAAGTGGTTGACGAGAAGGATTACCATCTCGGGCGCGTAGAGATCATTGTTCTCTCAGAGCATAAAGAGTCTGAGGTGCGCCGCGTCATGCGCCGCGTCCATACCCACGCCGCGCTCGCGGCCGGCGTTCTGCAATGGGTCACGGTGCGATGCGACGGCCGTGCGATCGAGGTGCATCTCGATGGCCGCCTGGCCGCGCGCGATCCCCAAGGCCATCGGGCCGAGCGCGCCAGTGGACCCTTACAGATCGCGCCCGGCTTCGACGGCCAGATTTCCGATCTCCGTTTTTGGAGCTTCGCTCTGGAGCACGGTGTGCTGGCTTCCCCGCGGAAGTTCGCGCATGCGGCTCCGCATCATCTGCTCGCCTGGTTCGCATTCAACGAAAGCGAAGGCAGCGTGCTTCACGACCGGTCGGGCAACGGGCACGACGCGCCGCTTGAGGGCGCGCCCGCGTGGATTCGTGAGTTGTGGATCGCTGCCGGCCGCTATTACGTGGACGGCGTTCCATGCACCATGCCTGCGCCCACCCGTTTCACCGAACAACCGGATTACCCGTCGGCCGCCCTGCCCGCCGTGCCGGAAGGCAGGCAGTATTACCTCGCTTATCTGGACTCCTGGGACTACTTCGTCACCTCCACGGCGGACCCCGGAATCGAAGAGCCGGCTCTTGGCGGAGTCGACACCACGGGCAGGGTTCGCACGGTGCCACAGGTCAGATTGTTGCCTCTCGCCCTGGAGGAGGGAAGCCCGATCGAAAATGGCGATTTCGCCGAATGGCGGCGTCTGTGCGAGGAATTGCGGCCGCACGGCGCTTTGGCTGCACAGGTCCTCAACCGGCCGGTGCCGCTCGACAACCGGCTCTATCGCGTGGAAATTCAGGAACCCGGCGGCGAGGGCCGCAAGCCGCTCTTCAAATGGTCGCGCGACAATGCCTCCGTGCTCTTCCCGGTCACAGCCGTAGATGCCGAAGGGCGGCTCACATTGGCTAAGACTCCGGCCGAATGGGAATTGCATCCCGGCGATTTCGTGGAAGCCGGCGACGACTACACCGTGCTTTCCGGCGCTCCCGCCACCGTGGCGAAGATCGTGGACGTCGATCACATCGCCGAAACCGTGCGCCTGGACACGGCGGTGAGTCTTCACATAGATGCGCATGCTTTCCTGAGGCGATGGGACGAGGCGGGCCGCGAGATGGATCCGGGAGAATGGCTCGATATCGAGTCCGGCATCCAGGTGCGGTTTTCAGCAGGTCCATACCGCGCCGGCGATTATTGGACCTTGCCGGTTCGCACGGCGTTGCAAGGCATTGAGTGGCCGGTTGCCGGAAGCGATCCGGTTCCGCTGGCGCCCGAGGGAATCGCGCACCGCGTCTGTCAATTGGCGCTGGTCGCGATGGAGCCGGCCGGCCCGTCGATCCTGCGCAGCTACCGGCGCGTCTTCTCGCCGCTCACGGATGTCGCCGCAATCGAACACGAATTCGTGCGCAAGGCCGGCGATGAAATGAGCGGATCGCTGCGCATCGATGGGCGGCTGCATGTACAGGGCGCCGTGGCTGCCGCCGGCAACGTGGAGGTCGCGGGCGAAGTGCGCGCTGGCGGCGAGTTACAGGCGCCGCGCGGTGCGAGGCTGGGACCCACGGAGGTCGATTTCCTGCGCGGTACGCTGGCCGACAATATCGTTCGTACGCGGCAAATTGAGGACGGCAGCGTCACGCCGGAAAAGCTCAGCTTCGCCATCGACGGTCCGGCGCCCGGGTTTCTGTTGCTGCGCCCTTCGCGCGACCCCGTGCCAGGATACAGGTACACGGGCCCCAACCTGGTTTTCCGGAATCCGGAGATGCACTGGCATCCCGCGGATGAGGCGCTGAGCGCCAGAACGCACGCGGTCTTGATCGGCGGCCATGCGTATCTGTTGTCGGAAGATGGCGGCCACTTCTGGACGTTCGATCCGCATTCCGGTCATGCCCACCGCCGCCGGCCGATGCCGGAGCGCCGCAAGCGCTTCGCATTGGCCGTGCACGACGGACGCATCTACGCCATCGGCGGCCGTGAGGACGGGCGGGTCTCCGATCGCGTCACCGTCTACGATCCGCACGACGATTCCTGGACCGAGCGGCGCTCGTTGCCCCTGGGCCGGTATGACCTGGCCGCCGCTGCCTGCCGCGGCGAGATCTATGCGGTGGGTGGCCGGCGTCACCGCTGGTTCGGCAGCGACTGGAGTCATCATACGGAGGCTTACGATCCGGTTCGCGACCGCTGGGAACCGCGGAGCCGGCTTCCGAACGGCTGCGCCCGACTGGCGCTGGCCGAACATCACGAGCACCTGTATGCCCTCGGTGGCGAGCGCGGCTTTTTTGGCGCGCGGCTCATGGTTTCGGACTGCTACCGCTATCATCCGGAAGCCGACGAATGGCAAAAGCAGCCGCGCCTGCCGCTGGCTCGCCGCGATGCGGCCGCCGTCTCATTTCATGGCAAGCTGGTTGTGGCCGGCGGAGCTGTGGATGCCGCCGATCCTGCCGTACAGGAGTTCGATGCGGATACAGGCGTCTGGTCGGTCGGCGCGCCGCTCCCATTTGCCCGTGCCGGCGCATCGGCTCACGTGCACGGCAATCTACTACTGTTGACGGGCGGCTGGGGGCCAGCCTGCGGGCGCTGGCCAGTCCTGGCGGTGAGCGCTGTCTATTACGGCTTCATGGCTGACTTGGTGGGCGGCGAGCCGAAGTGACTCGTGGTTTGTATGTTTGCGCCTCTTTTGAAACCGGGATCCCGCGCTTCAGCGCCGTCCACAAAGGCGAAAGCGCCCGCGGCCGCGATTGCCCAAGCGCAGGCCGCCGCCACCGGTTTCGCTTTTAGGAACGTCGACATTCTCGCGCCACCCCAGATGCGGGAGGAGCCCAACCGGACCGGGCTTCCCGGCGGGCTGAAGAGTGGCATCGAGCGCCTGTCCGGACTGTCATTGAGCGATGTGCGCGTGCACTACAACTCACCGCAGCCTGCGCGCCTGGGCGCTCTCGCGTTTACCCGAGGGCCCCAAATCCACGTGGCGCCGGGCGCGGAGCGGCACTTGCCACACGAAGCCTGGCACGTCGTACAACAGAAGCGGGGCATCGTCCAACCCACCCGCAGCATCGCCCAAGTCCCGGTGAATGACGATCGTTCCCTTGAAGCCGAAGCCGATCGGATGGGCGGCTTGGCGGCCCGGGCGCCGCAGCAAGCGGCCAGTGTACAGCCGCGCCCAAACCCGGCTGCGCGCGGCCCCGCGCAACTGGAGGGAGGAACATCCACGGCTTGGAGCGCATTGACGGTCGTGGGGCAAGTTGGCGCGGGCCTTTATAAGGACAAGCCCACCGAGAGTCTCACCGCGGATCTTCTGGCGGAGCTGATCCGCAGCCAGTTGCCCGAGGATGCCAAGGCCTGGATGTCCACACTCCTGTCGCGCTTGGTGAACCTCGCCGATCATCAGTATGCGGCTCCCGCAGTGCGCGGTCTGATCGCCTACATCACCCCGGCGATCGTGAGTTCGGTGGTGGCCTGGGCGACGCCCGTGCTATCGGCCGTAAAGTTGACCCAGACCGTTCTTCATCTGCTGCCGAAGCCGGTCCAGACCCTGGTGCTCTACCTGATTGCCAGGATCCTGCGATCCTTTGCCGCTGCCCTCGAAGGTTCCTTCCTCTCGGGAAAGCAAATCGAGACCGCCATCGAGTTCCTGTTCGTGGATGATCCGCTGCAGGCGATCCAGAATGTGCAGGTGTGGCTGACCGGCCTGACCACCCGCCCGCTCGCATTTCTGTACGAGTGGTACAGCGCCGCTCCCACGCAGCCGGTCGAACCTCCGCCTGAAAAAGATATGCAGAAGGAGGCTGAAAAGAAGATCGATTCTTTGGCCTCGCTGGATCTGGGTTTCCTGAAATTCAATGTAGGCCAGCCCAAGCTGGTCAAGGGTCCGCCAGAGCGTAAGCCCGAGGAGGCTTCGAAAGAAAGTGAATCGCCGGAACCTGCATTCGTTCCGCGGCACGATTCGGGCGGCCTGGTGGCGCCGTTCACGCTCTCGCTCAGCTTGTTTGGCGCGACGCTGAACTCCGCCGAGACCAACGAGTTGCTGCTGCCCTGGAGCGGCGGGTTCTCACTGATCGTGCCCAAAATGGTGCTCAGCGTCAATGCCAAAGTCGGAGACTTCTTCACGCTGGGGGCCGTCACCTTGCAGAACCTGAAGGTGACCGATCAAGGGTTGCAATCAATCGGTTTTGGGCTTGAGAACCTGCAGTTCGCCCAAGGGGTCGTCGATGTGAAGACGGTGGCGGGGACGTGGGCGAAGGGCCGCGGCTTCCTTCTGCGGGGCGACGTCGGCGTCACGGCGTTTGACAAAGAATTCATGGGCCGGTTGGTCCTGCAACTGGGCGAGGACGGCAGCTTCCGGTACGCCAATGTCGTCATCGGTTCAATCTCGAGTTTCGCCATCATCCCCGGCGTGCTGATCCTGACCGGACCTAAGTTCCAGGGAAAGGTGGCAAAGGGAGCGCAGGGCACCGAATTCCTGGCGATGTTCTCCGGAGATATTGACCTCGCACTGCGCGGAGTATCGCTACAAACTAAGCAACTCACCCTCGGATATGTTTCCGGAGGCGCGGGCGAAGGAGGCTTCGAGATATCGAGCGATCTAATCGTGCTGGATGTCTATGGATTGCGGCTGTCCGTCGAAAAGCCCCGCTATGATCGCCAGGCAAAGGCGGTGAAGGCCGACTCGGCCCAGCTCGAATTCGGGAAGCCGCAAGAAGAGTCGGAACAGAAGGAGGAGGCCGGCTGGCTCTCCGAGTCCACTTCCGGCGGCCCGCTCGATTGGGCAAGCCTGCTCGCCGTTTCGCCCAGCATCCATTTCATCGTGCGCAACATTGTGCTGCGCACGAGTTCGCCGGCTTTCCAGATGGATCGGCCGGAGGTGGCCAAGATCTCCATCAGGTTCCTGGACCTGGATGCGGAGCTCGACTTTCTCAAGAAAGCGGGAAAGCTGGGCGGAGGTCTGCAGTATGACGTCGATCTTCCGTTCACGGTGCCCTTCCCTCTGGCGGTCGCTCCAGGCGTGGAACCATACGTCAAGTTCTCGGTCGGCGCCGGAATTGGAGGCAGACTCTCCGCCATGGGGCAACGGAAAGAGACGTATTGGAATGTGGAAGGGAATGCGCAATTGAAGGGGTATATCGCCGTTCGGCTGGAAGTGGGAGTCGCCCTCGGTTCGCAGTTACTCGCCGCCATCGCCGCAGGACTATTTGCCGAAGGTAGAGGCGAGTTCGGCGGCGAAGCCGGTATCAAAGGCGGAGTACTTTTGGAATGGGCCAAGATCGAACCGGTCAAAGGCGACCCGATGTCTGTGCATTATGCAGTAACCGCCAGGATCGTGGCCAAAGGCGGCCTGGTCATTTCGGCCAGGCTATTCTTAGTGAAGGATTTTAAGTTGTACGAGCGTTCTTTCATTGAATGGGAGCTGGGAAAATACACCATCAAAGGCGCAGCTAAGTGGACTGAGAAGGGATGGCAGCGAGACGCCGAGGAGGGCGCTTTTGATGGCGGCCTGAAGCCACCGGCACACCAGGATAAGCTGATCAACGATCGAGCAGAAACTCGTGACATCCTATTGCGAGCGCATCAGGCCATAGTTGATGGCGCGGGAATGCGCCGCCAGCTCGTTAGTGATGTGGTCGAGGAGTTCCTGCAGAAGGACAAGCAGGTGGGCGCGAGGCTTGATGCGGCTTTCGAGCGGCTGGCAGAGCTGAAAAGCGAGAAATACGAACTGGGCCGGAGTTTCCTGGCGGAATGGCGCAAACGAGGTGAACTGAAGGCGAAACAAAAAGCCATTCAGGAGGCCGAGGCTCTGGCGGATGAGCTGCATAAAGCATACCGCGAGATCCAAGTTATCCTGATCGATACGAAAAATGTGATCGACCTGGTAGTACCCGAAGTGAGTCTCGAAGACGGAGGCTTCGACTTATCGGATTACCTTTCGGATTTCTATATCAAGATGGCCAAGGAAGCGGCTTTCATCAACGGCACGGGCATTCTGGAGCAGAAAGTGGAGAGACTTATTCCGACTCCCACATCGACTAAGGAAGGCAAATAACTAGCCCGGCAGGACTCATTCTGGTAATCCACGAGTGGGTTGTGCACCGAACGGTCGCCCAATGAGACCGGCGAATCACAACCGGTACGGCGACAGCTTGACCCTCTCTAGAGAACGCTCCACTCGTCTGCTTGCGGTCAGAGGAGCAAGCGGTTGAAATGCATGGCGAAGATAAAAGCCACGGGACTTTTGATAGAAGCATCCCATGCGAGTGGAGAAGGAACGGGGACGGCGGTGGCGCGCACGCTCGCCGAGCGTTTTGGCGGCGACATAAAAGCTGCCGACTGGCGGCACTTCGGCACTTGCTTTTCCCCACTGCGAGGCCGGAAGCCCGTTTCAAATTGGCAATTACCTCAAGCGCATTCTCAAGCCAATCGCCGCGGCTGCCGGGATTCCTGAAATGACCTACCGTTGCCTTCGCCTGACGTTTGCGCATCATTTCCCGCGTTATGGAAGCCCAAAGGATGCCCAACCGCAATTGCCGGAATACGGCGATTTGGAGTGGTTTGGGATCAGCCGTTGCGCTGATTTTTAAAAAGGCTTATGGTACGCCCGAGTGGATTCGAACCACCCACCTTTTGCACCGGAGTACTCTGAACTCCCTCCAATATCTCCGTCTGTTCCTTGTTATCTCAACAACATGGGGAGTCTGCTTTCGCTCAGCGAACGACCCCAAATAGGCTGTTTTGGTGGAGTTTTGATACAGTTTTGATACAGCACAACCGCTCCGGGAGCCGTTGCTCGAAAAGCCCCGCTCCGAAACTTCTCTAGATTCGCCGCCAAGTTTGCAATCAGATACCGCGGATTGTGTGGGCATAATGCCGCTTCACTCTTGCCGCTTTTCAGAATCCTGATTACGCAGTGCGACGACAGGTTCGTTGGAACGGATCCTTGATTGCGCTTCGTTCGATTGAGAACTCGATTCGACCCGATCTTGCCAGGGTCCGCCCGGTGGCCATGAACCCGATGCTTGACTCTCGGCAATCGCCGCGCCAACGACGGACAGGAGAAACTCTCGAATGGCGTCGCTGATAAGGGAATCGTCAGGCGCCGTTAGCTGGCTCTTCCCCAGGAATGCCCGCCATTGCGTACGCTTCGCGACGTCGCCGGATAGTTCGTCGAGGAGGTTTCTCAAACCGTCAGGGTCGATTCTCGTCTTGCGTCGTTCGAAGGTGGCGCTCAGCGCCGCGCGAAGATCCTCCGGTCGGAATGGGAAAGTCCATCCAGATCTCAAATGGGTTCTATGTTGAAACCCTGCTGCATCGCAAGTCGGAGGTATTGGCGAGCGATTCCGTGAGCGGCGAGATCGCGGGGACGAAGAACACCGGCGGCTTTAGCCAGATCCGTGATTTTCGAGACGGGTTCTACCGCGGGCACTTCTAAATTATACATACTGTCGGGGATTATCAACAAGCCCCGACAATTAGCATGCACGTCGGACTGATTTGACCGAGCTACTTAAACCGCATTCTGCATCTGCCCGCTGGTTAGGCGGGCGCTTGTCTGCCGCAGCTAGAAACGAGGGCCACCGCCAACCAGAGAAACCAGAGCGATTGGGTGCGCCAATGTCCGCGTATCACGCGTTGCCTCCTCAATCTCCAGTTCAGTTATGGGTTCTCGGCCGGCCTTTCAGCCAATAGACGCACTACCGGCATGTCCTTCTGAAAGTAATCGCCGCGCCGGACTTCGTCTTCATAACGAAGGACGCGCAATGCTTCAAAAGTCTTCAGCAGGCCATTGCGCGGGAACCAGAATTCCGGTCCTTCGAAGACCACGATACCTCTGGGGCGAAGCGCCTCGACGATGCGGGCGGATTCGTTGGGCGGCATCCAACTGAGCAGGATAAGATCCCACTGCGCATGGCCGAAATCGAAGTTCCTGTCGATAACTACCTGGGTGTGAATCTTCAGGCCCAGGGCTTGGGCGCGCTTTGCGGCCAGCGCTACCGCTTTGTCGGCGGGGTCGAAGCCGGTGACATCCCATCCTTGCTGTGCGAGATAGATAGTATTGCGGCCTTCACCCATGCCGACATCGAGCGCCCGCCCAGGACGCCTGCCCGCCAGCACGGATACCAGAAACGCGTTGGGCGCGGTGTTGAAGGCCGGCGGATCGACCGTAAAGAAACGATTCCAGAAGTCGGTTTCCAGTTCCGGCCGGCGCGTACGGAT